>Ga0209489_100103_pt1 | contig 119560 bp, 75 predicted proteins | sample SiratrowhiteBW_FD_187527 | JGI IMG/M metagenome (GOLD analysis project Ga0209489, IMG submission 187527) | Root nodule microbial communities of legume samples collected from California, USA - Siratro white BW (SPAdes) (version 2) | ecosystem: Host-associated > Plants > Roots > Nodule | place... | reverse complement strand
TATAAAAATAATTTAAAATAAAATTAAGATTTAGCAATAAATTTAGAATGAAAAATTTGAAAATATTATATAATTTTTTAAATAAATTTATTGTTAGTTTTTAAATTATATTTATTACTAACTAAATCTATTTCATATATTAATAACTAAATTCATAACATGTAACTTTTCTTCTCAGTAACCATTCTTCTATTCAAATTAAATTAAATATGTACAATTTCATTTAGTAAATTAAAATCGTGTCCTCTTTTTATGATTTCATTTTATTTTATATTTAATTTTATATTAAATCGTGAAATAAGGTTACGTTTTTTTTCTTTATAATGATATCGTATATCTTATGCACGATTTATCCATATCTAAAAATAAATAAAAGAATATACCATTTCAGGAATATAAAAAAAAAAAAATTACACCAATTTAAAAAATTTGCCAAAAAAATGCACTCCTCCCGTTGCACCTCATGCCAATGCATCACGAAACAAACCAATACCGAATCAAAACCTCCTTAACTAAATCTCTCAAAGTAGACTTACATTCAAATCAAATCAATGTTTCATGAAAAAGTCCAATAAAAAAGATGAAGGCTTACCTCTGAAGCTACTCCAAGTTTATGCAGTGCTCCTCTACCGTCGTCCTGTTCCTCTACCTCGCTCCGCTCTTCCACCTTCACCCTTCGTCGCCGTTGCTCTTCAATGTAGTCGCCGTTGACAGCTCCTCCGCCGACACCCACCAACACCCTTCTCTGTTTTCACAAAATCACAGCAAACCTCACTTCCTCCTTTGTATATTCTAACAAGAATATTTGTGAAATTACCATGGGATGCAGGAAGCAAATGTGGGGTGTAGGAAACAATTACCTTTTTTTTTGTGTAATCCAACTTAAAGGGCTTAATGTTGAAATCCAGGCCTTGTATATGCAAGGTGGGCTTAGATAGTCCAGTATTGGTGCAACATACTCATGTAGTGTAAACAGATGGATAATTATTAATTACGACTTCTAATTCTACCAATTTGCTTCTGTTTTCTAATATAAAAATAAAAACAGTAAGAAAAAAACAAATTCTTAATATTTATGTTAAACTTGAATTTCATGTAATCAAATTCTTCTAGTAAAAATTTAAAATTTTAATTTATTTTAAAACTTCTTATCTAAATAATACATTTGTCAAATATTATTCTCTAAAAACATTATATCCAAACTTACCATTAATTTGGTGTATTTATTATGTGTTGATATACCTATATTCATAATTTTTTAGAGGAAACTCTATAAGAAAAGAATATTCTAAAAGAAGTCCTGAGGATATGAACATTAGGAATGTATTAATGCCTCTAATCACATTAAGTGAAGTCACCAAACAGTGCAAAGGTTTGTTCCTTAATAGATTGTCCCAAACAACCCAAATGTCGTTTTCTTAAAAGCAATTTTTGTTCATCCTTTTTTGAAAATTGATTTCTAGGAAATACTGTACTTTTCAAATGATAGAATTTTAACATATATTTAGAAGAGTAATTTTATAAAGACTATAAAAAGGAACATATTTGTAAAACTATAAAACATAATTCTGGGCTCAAACACCCCTCCTCTAGCCTGTTCTAGTTGTCTAAGGATGGTTTGTCTGTAATAATTTTATTTTGAAAATTTTGTTTCAAAACGAACTTCATATATTTTGAAAATTTGATTCTGGAAATCTTATTAAAAAAATTATCCTATTTCAGAAAAAATATTCAGAAATGTATTTCATAAATTTTAAAAAATTTGTTTTGGAAAAATTTCCAAATCAGATAATTCAGAAATCATTTTAAAGAATAAAAAAATAGTTATTTTAAAAATAGTGGGAGTGAAGGTTAAAAATAGAGCTTCAGTAAGTAACAGCCCAAATGGAATGCTCTTTTTCCCCAACCATTCTTTGGCCAATTATTCTTATAGTTGTTGTGTTGTGCTGAGGCCATTCCATTTGAATTAAACGCCGACCTTATAGACAGCTTGGAATTCATCATCCATAGCTGTCATCACAACCCTAAATTCCTTTAATTCTAAGTTTCATATTAAACAGCCATGGCTATTACTCTATCCATCAATAAAGTTACAAAAATACATTATGATTCAAGAAAGGTATTATTAACCGTATTTATTAATTTAAATATATTAGAGTGCTTGTTTCCATTTCAAGAATTTATCTTGCACTCAAACCAAGTAGAAAATGCGAATGCATGGCATTGCTTAAGAGGTTGTTAGTTTTCATAATCACTCAATGTAGCAATTGGGTTATGATTAGACATGCAATGAAACATAGTTGGAATTTGTATAATTTGATTTGATTATGGTGGAACAAAGAGGCTTAGCTGTTGCTTTCCAAATGGGTTGCGTCTTTTTCTTATTCTCTTTCAGCTTTTCAAGAGTCTCACGTCTTCAAAGAAAACAAGTTTTTGACTTCGAAAACAAATTCCAATGGATGGTTGTTATGACAAAGACTAAGCATGCATAGAAAAATGTTAATAATTTTTCCTTTTATAGGATCATTCAGATTTTCTTTATGCTTAGTAAAACTCTGTTAGAGATAAACAAGTTTTATATAAAGTAGCTTGTAAATCAATGTGGTCCTTCCTTGCTGGAGTAATCTTGTGAAATATTAAATTATCACGTGCAAGTGCTCTAAATATACCGTCAAGTCGATGGTTGAAAAGATACTTAAATTTGGTTTTCTTAATATATTAGGTTTGAGTTTTATGAATAATTAAAAAAATTGGTTGAAAAATGAAGATTTTGTATTATGGTAAGAAGAAAAGTCATAAGAAATAAGATACAATCCATGTTCAATGTGGTTGCAAATACCATTTGGTTAAAACGATATACTTATCTATTTTTCATATTGACATAAAATATTAAAAACAAATGAGTTAACTAACAACGTAATAATATAAGATATATAATTGAGTATGAGATTGAATCTGACTAATTAAACTCGTACATGCATTAAAAAAAATTCATATGTATATTTTAATCTTAAACGGGTTTTAATTTTAACAAACTGCACCCATGTCGAAAAATTGTGGGTTATAGAGTTTACTCATAAATACAATAAAAAATATTTTTCCATAATTTTGCTTATGACATTATTAATATTAAATTCTACAAACAATACTTAGTTATATATTGAAGAAAATCTTATAAAATTATACAAAAAACATGTAAAAAAATATATTTATATGACTAGTCTTTTTTCACTACAGTACTTTTTCTCCTTTTGTTTCCCCTTTATGTTGCCAACGACTTGGATAATAGGACCACTCATTCTATTTGCAATATTCTTATACCATTTCCAAACGTATTTTTTTTCTCACTCATAAAGTACTACTAAGTTATGTAATTAAAAACTTCAAAATCAAAATACCCTTATTAGATCATACGAGTATATAGAGACACATATCGAGCGAATAAACATATCAAATCAAATAATTTCAAGTTTAAATCAAAACGAGTGAAATAAAATATAGTTAATAATATTGAGAGAGAAGATTAAGTAAAACTCACTATAGATTTTGTTGAGAAAACTTTTGAAGTAACAAAAATATTAAAAATTAAATATGTTGACTTGAACAACACTTCTTTTATATTGAATGGTAACCAAACTTCATAAGTAAAATTCTTTTAATTTACAGGTAATGAAGATTAAATTTTAAAATTTTATATTTAACGTTTAACTTAAAATACAAACTTACACACTTACAGATTAAAAGCTTTAAAGTATTGTGTAATTATATATAATAAAGTGAACTGTAAATATAAACTATACTCTATTTTAATATATGAACTATTATTGAATATAAAATTAAAAACCATCTAACACATTCGACCAGTCAATATGTAAAAGTAGACAAAGTCATAGTGTCATATATAATTTTCATTTTCACATGGATAATAGTTAATTTGTTAGCCCGACCGGTTATATTAGACCCGATTATTTTTAATTTATGAAAAAACATATTTCCTTATTTTTCAAAGTTCTTCAGAAGTCATTAACGTACACTATTAGAAAAGATAACATTAAATGCTTTAACGGTTTAATGGTTTAATTTCACCTTCTATAAAAGTTTGGCACCAGAATCAACTTTTTGGTAGTTATGAATTAAATGGGTCAAAATTAAATAATTTAACTTTAAAATATTGATTCGGATAATGTTCCACTTTATTAAGCCAATTAAACTTTTAATTAATAGTTTGATTACAACTCATGTCACTGTATACATATAAGAGACCGATGAAACGTAAGTATAATATGGAGGTCCACTCTTATTTAAAGGGATAAGTTGAACTTTGAGAGGTTTTATTTTTTTAAAAATAGACAAGCTCATATAATAAGATAAGATATGGGTGACTCTTAACACCTTTTATTAAAAATTATTTCCAAAGCATATATACTTTTAAAAATGTTATATTATGCATAAATATCTAAATTGATTCTTGAAAATTTAGTGCACTAACTAACAGATATCTAAACAAAAAATTTATGTAATTGAATCCTTTGAAAAAATTATTATTTTTTTATTTAAGTTATTTCTTTAGTTGGACTTGAAGGTATTTATTGAACATTTATAGAGTGCAACGTTATTTCTCAGTTTTCATCTTTTTTTTAAATTATATAATTTCATTTTTTTTTTCTACGAGAGTTGTTTAATGCAATGAAGGTTTTTATGATTAACAATTAACATTTATAGCTGGTATAGAAATTGTCCTCAAAGTTTATGGATTTGATTACTTAAATCTAATATCTATTTTTTAATTATTCTAATTTGTTTGTTACAATAAAATCTCAATTTGTGTTGGATGAGTAGTGATAATAGGAAGTGTAGGGTGGATGATAGTTTTGTAGATAGTTCTAATAAGTTTAATACTTAGCCAAATTTTTCTTTGATTGAAAAAACATAAGATGTAATGATTGTAGAAAATATTCTGGTAATAGGACAATGATGAGAGTGTTAAAAATATGAAGAGATCTTAGTAAAAATACTTTACCGATGTTCCTCTTTAAGGATATTTGATATATGAAAATTTGTATTTTTAACTTTCAATATTGTAATTATTCATTATATGTCCACTATATTTTTTTTTAACTCATTTTATGTTGTATAATCACTTAAATAATTCTCACTTTTTTTTGGACAAATATGAAAAGTAACAGTAAATACACACCCGTAACAAACTTCTAGGTCATATATTATAAATTATTGATTTTTATAGTAATTTTCTTATAAATTGTATTACCATCGTGAAATTTGACGATCTTACAAAATATATACTGTGAGTTCATGAATGTTACTCTATACCTATTATAAGGATATCAACAAAATTTATTTTTTCTATTCTACAATGTTATATTTTTAAATATTTTGTGTTATTCGTATTGAAAACGCAAGACATGGTGTCCTATGCTCACTCGAGGTTGTTTATTTGTGAAATTGGCATTACATGCAACTTGCTTGTATATTACAAAAGTAGAAAGCTTCTTCAACAATTGCACTCTCAAACACAAATAGAAAAAAAAAATCACAAATCATATGGAATCAATAGTTTTGGGGACTAGTTCTCTCCTACAAATGAAAAACCTTTTTTTTTTTTAAAATGTATTCAACTGTATTTAGATATTTTTCATCTTATAAAAATTAGTTTAATTAAAATTTTGATCATATCAAATTATATTTGACAATATATAATTATTTGAAAAAAAATTAACTTTATCATGATAAGTGTTTTGTAATAGCACATAAATGAAAATAATTTTATATATTTTGTTATTAAAAAATGAAATTTTCTTCAAAAAATGGTTTAAGTGTATTTTCTTAGACAAAATAATGTTGCCGTATTTTATAATTATAGTTGTCGTATTGATTACTACAAACAAACTTAGTAAATCAATGTGAGTTAGGTTTTTAATTAAAAATAATTTTAACTAGCTACTAGCAACACCAATCTTAACTACTTCTTATCGCGTTAAACGCTAATAATAACACTACCAAATTCAATTACGGCATTGAAAAGTAAATTAGTATTACCAACTTTAGCTCTGTCACGTGTTAAACTAGCTATTAGTAACAAATTTTAATTATTATTTTAATCATGACAGGTGTTCGTTTTATTTGTAACTCTAGTTTTCTATATATAAAAAAAGTACTCAATGTTGATTTAGTGTTCATGCAAGCAATTAATTGCATAATTCCAAACAAAATTATTACTAATGGCTATGTACAACTTTCATCCCGTGAATTCTTTGATATGCTATTAAGCAAAACCAAAATTAGTCCATTACTAACTCGTTTAAGATTGATTTTATTGTTTAACTTAATGTTATCTTTGCCTCACGTTAGTGGAAGAAATTAGGGTTGTTGTATTTTGTCATTTTGTTAGGGTGTTAATGAGTGACGTTTTGAAGAAAGGAAAAGACAACGAAACTATTCTGCATAATGAAGCAACAATATTGACTATAAGTTTTACCGAATAAGAAAATTACTTTATATAATTCAAGGAATAAATCCCGAATGACACAGAAAACATTAGATAATGGTTAAAATTTTGTTGGAACCATCACTTTGGATATTTCTGTTGATAAATTATACTTTAAAAATACAATTGAAATTATTTTACGTGCATACTAAAATAAAAGGGTAGTATTTTATTTATAATAATTAACATCAAAACATTTATAATCACATATTTAGTTTACTAGGATCATTTCTATCAAGAATAAATATATAATGTTTGACTATTTTCAGAAGGCCATATTTTATCATATCTTTTAACTAAATACATTGACAATTCATTAATATTTTAATGATACATTTCCTATTATATATTTATTAGACTAAAATTACTGTATTATTACCTGAATGACACAGAAAATAGTAGATAACGGTTAAAATTTTGCTGGGACCATCACATTTGGATATTTCTGTTCATAAATTATACTTCAAAAATACAATTGAAATCATTTTACATGCATACTAAAATAAAAGAGTAGTATTTAATTTATAATAATTAACGTAAAAACATATATAATCACATATTTAGTTTACTAGGATATTTCTATCAAAAATAAATATATAATGTTTGACTATTTTCAGAAGGCTTGTATTAATTTCGTCTAATATACATCTATTATTATAGTTGCTGTCTTAAATATAAATCTTATTTAATATTTTTCTTCTATAATAGATAACATTATTTTTTAAACATTGACTTACTCTCACTTCATAATACCTTTTGTTTTGTTTATTACTCTATCATTGAATTATGAATATTTTATCATATCTCTTAACTAAATATATTGACAATTCATTAATATTTTAATGATACCTTCCCTTTTATATATTTATTAGACTAAAATTAATGTATTCTTACCTGAATGACACAGAAAACAATAGATAACGTTAAAATTTGGTTGGGACCATCACTTTGGATACTTCTGTTTATAAATTATACTTCAAAAATACAATTGAAATCATTTTACATGCATACTAAAATAAAAGGGTAGTATTTTATTTATAATAATTAACATCAAAACATGTATAATCACATATTTAGTTTACTAGGATCATTAATTTATATCAAGAATAAATATATAATGTTTGACTATTTTCGTAAGGCTTGTATTAATTTCGTCTAATAAGACTAACATCTATTATTATAATTGTTGTCTTAAATATAAATCTTATTTAATATTTTTTCTTCTATAATAGATAGCGTTATTTTTTTAAACATTGACTTACTCTCACTTCATAATACTTTTTGTTTTATTTATTACTCTGTCATTGAATTATGAATATTTTATCATATCTTTTAACTAAATACATTGACAATTCATTAATATTTTAATGATACCTTCCCTATTATATATTTATTAGATTAAAATTACTGAATTATTACCTTATCTAAATACGTCCTTCATAAATAATATATTCATTTATCACATTTTATAATTCCAAAATCTCATTTGTTAACAAAGGTTATACCTTAGAATTGCAAAACAATTAGTACTTGTGTATTTTTTTCAAGTATTTCTTATTTTATTGATACTTTTATTCTACCTTTTCCTTCACAACGTATTTGCTTTTCCTTAACAATCTAATTGTAAATATCAAGATCAAGTCAATTTGATTCAATTCAACAAGCTAATTTAAGTAAATAATTGTGACCTTAATATCATTGGACCTATTTGGTCTGATAATTTTTTCCCTTTACAGTAAATATTAATTTAAGAAAAAAAAAAAGTGAACTAGTTTGACCTAAACCAAAGATCTAAGTCGAAAAAAAAGTATATGTTGTAAAAAATAAAAATTGGATAAATATAACCATTGCATCAAATAGGACCACTTCATTCAACAACTCTACCCATCCTTCTCTCATCACCTCACTATCAGGTTCCCCCACTTTAATTCCTACTTCCTCACTACAATTATCCTCATTAATTTTACATCTGTTTTAAACTTAGACAAAAAAAAAAAACACACACACACACACATATATATATATATATATATATATATATATATATATATAACATATTGTTTCGAATTTTTTGATTCGAAACAAATTTGTGTTTACATTATTTTTACATTAGCTTTTTTACTTCCCAAATACTGAAAGTATTAAATGAAATATTAAAATAGAAATTAGTGCCTTATTAGAGCTATTAATTTTTATTAAAAATTGATATACTTTTTCAAATGCATATAAGGTATAGAATATTATTCATCATTAACAACACTAAAAATTAGCCTTAAAGATAATAATAATATTGACCAGCAGCTACAATAAAAAATGAATTAATTGTACATGATATAATATTCAACACTTTAAAAATGTTTTCTCCATAATTTGGCAAATAGTAAATGTCATCCTGTAAATATGCTACTCCGGGACCGTCACTTTTCAGAATCAACAGTAATATATAAATATTTATATACAAAATTTATGTATAAATATCAATTGAATTTTTTGATCCCAGATTTCTTCCCAGTTTCAGATTTCAGAAAACTCAGATTTTCTCAGCTAAAAACCCTACTGGGTCAATTAGAAAAAAAAGAAAAAAAAAAGCTTGATTCATTCCCTGTTTAGAAGAAAGGGGGAATTTTGCTAGGGACCCAGTTTTTGTCTCAGTGCGGCACAATCGAATTTCTGTTGGCTTTTCTAAGTGCAGTTGTTCGATTTGATTTCCCCTGCTCCTGCCACTTTGTTTTGCGTTTCTGTTCTAACAGTCACTGGTAGAAAAGAAATCCCACAATTGGTTTTCTGTGTGTTGCTGAGTTGGAAGTGAGAGTGGCATTGCCAAAGTGCAATTCCATTGAAATGAGGGAAGTTTCGATGAGAGGGCAATGAGAGGGGCGTGTGAGGGTTCACAGCGATTAAGATGAGTGGTGGGTCATTGGGTATTCGTTCTGGGAGTTATGGCTCTTTGGAGAAGCAGCAACAGCTGCTGCAGCTCAACGGTGTATCGCCAATTCAATCAGCACGAAAGCCTCCCAAGATGCTGAAGGAGAAAGACAGGTTCTTCCATTGGATCTTCAAGTTTGCAGGCAGAAAGAAGGTGGGAATGCTCTTTCTCTTTGCCATCTCCGCTGCTGTTTTCATCTGGGTTTTGTACCTTGGAAAAGGTTCCCCACTTTCTCTTCTTCCTTTCATATCTAACTTTTTAGCTTTAATAATTAATAATAATGTGATTGTGTTAACATGTGTTTGAATTTGATTGATTGGTTATGGACTTGTGGGAATGCATCATGCATGCCATGTGTCTTGCTAATGTGAAGGAAGGAAACCTGTTTTTGTGATTCACATGTTTTAGTTTTTGTGATTTGGCTTGCTTACAGGTGAAGATTCACAGGAGGGAAACGGTGTGCATAATAGCATTAGTGTTAATGGAAGTATGTCTATGGTTGATTCTCCATCTGTGATCTCTACTTCAAACATCTTGGACTTCTCCACAATTTTAGTTCTACCTCCTCCTCCCCCAAGCTATTTTCTGGGTTACACTCTTCCTTCTGGTCATCCGTGTAATAGTTTCACACTTCCTCCTCCACCGGCAGACAAAAAGCGAACCGGGCCACGGCGTAAGTTCTTGTTTTACCATATTGTTTCTTCAAATGCCTTATATTAGTTAAAAGGTGTTGGAATCTTGTCCCTCATCCTTATAGAGTCAGTCAGTTCTTTTGAGCTCGTGTAGTTCATGAGGATATGGAAGGCATATGGATATTTTAGTGACATTATCCTTAATGTTTTGCTTATTTGTGTTTCAGCCTGCCCGGTATGTTACCTTCCTGTGGAGGAAGCCATTGCACTTAAGCCAAAGTGGCCGTCTCCTTCTCCAGTACTTAAGAACTTATCATTTATCTATGAGGAAACTCTTAGCAGGGATGGTGAATTTGGTGGTTCGGACTTTGGTGGATACCCTACTTTGAGGCAGAGAAATGAATCTTTTGATATACGAGAGTCAATGAGTGTGCACTGTGGGTATGTTTTGTATTTTGTTGGATGTTTCCCTTATGTTTGTCTGAGTACTGAAGAAGGTTGTTTGTGGTTATAATTTTTTTGTTTCAGTAATAGAGGGTATTTCTCGTATCCTTTTACTCACATATGTCCATTCTGCATCTACACTGTTGCATGTGTACATCATTCAGATTTGTTAGAGGAACTAAACCTGGCCGCAACACAGGATTTGACATCGATGAAGATGACCTCCTCGAAATGGAGCGGTGTCATGGCATAGTTGTTGCATCGGCCATATTTGGTTTGTATTATGTGATTTGGCTATCATTTAGATGTTTAATTTGGTATGTTTCTGACGAATTAAATCTGTTCAGGAAATTTTGATGTGATAAATGAGCCAACAAATATAAGCGATTATTCAAAGGAGACAGTGTGCTTTCTTATGTTTGTTGATGAAGAAACAGAAAAATATCTGAGGAGTTCCGGCAGACTGGGAATTAGCAAGAAGATTGGTTTGTGGAGAATTATTGTTGCTCGTAATCTTCCTTATACAGATGCAAGACGCTCTGGGAAGGTGAGAATTATACGTCAACAAGCACCATGAAATTAACATATTGGTTTTTAGTGATATTTCTTGCTGAAGCTTTAGAAAGTTACGTTTTTCTTTAGGATTTGGTTATTTCTATGGAAATATAATATTGTTGGCCGGGGTTTCATATTTGTAGAATCTACGTTATAGGAAATAATGTTACAATGACTTGCCTGATACACAAATGGAAGCCCAGAATGGGAAATAAAATAGAAACTTAGATGAATTGGGACAATTCTTTTCTTTCAAATATCATTTTAAAGTTATGGTTTGAATTGAAAATTACCATTACACACACACACATCACTCAGAAAGTGTTGTAATTTCTTGTTCATACCGTAGTATTTTTATGTACCTGTAACATAAGCTACCTTTTCTGCAGATTCCAAAGCTTCTGTTGCATAGAATGGTTCCAAATGCCCGCTATTCTATATGGCTTGATGGAAAGCTTGAGCTTGTTGTTGATCCATATCAAATCCTTGAAAGGTATATTATTACTCTTTAATGCTATATACTGATTCACTTTAAATGTGACAGCTGTGTTGAGATCTCATTTCAGTCCTACATCTGTATCTTGTCTGATGTGAGATTCACCTTTCTAATTCTTCTCAAGTTATATGAAGTATACTGCTTGTGCAGAATCGACTCATGATTTTATTTCCACCTTAATGATACTGCTTACTAGTACATATGCACTAGGAGATTTGAGGCTTGATATATTTTAGTACTAGTAGTATGTTTCTTGGTTTTACCAGGAGGTTATTTCTGAATTTTTCATTTAATGTCTCAATTGTACAATATTTTCCTGTGTAGTTGTTTCTCTTTACATATTTTTCTGCTTCTTTCTTTCATAACAGGGCATTAAAAATTCTGGAAGTTCAACTGTTATTTCCTTCCCACACAAGATGACATCTTAATCTTTCTAGACGACAAAATGCTTCTATATTTGTCTTTAGTTGAGATGTTTTGGTGAATGTTGGTATGAGTTCTAATGATAAAAACTTATAACTGGTTTGACAATAGAGTTTGTTGCCTTTAATATGGTTGCTAAAACTCAAGATGTGGAATAGATAGTCTTTAAAGTGCCGGTTCCAATTTATCCTCCATAAAGGAACAATATTGAGCTCCTAATAAACCATGTTTGAGTCATTCACTGTCTTCCTTAACTTCCAGATTCTAAAATACCATTTAGACTGTTAAATCTAGAAATTCCCATCTGGCCTAACAAAGCTATGCCCATACAAAGTGTACACGCCCAGGACAGCTGGCTAGGTAAATCAATACATGTTCTGTATAATATTGGATCAGAGGTCTTCATCTCAGCTTGCTCTTATTGTGAACTAGGATAATAAATTGTTTCTATGCTACATAGGCATTTGTTCAAGTTGCTGTCTCACCAGCGTTAGTACTCTAGCAGCTAGCATAAATAGAGTTTTCAGTTATCCCCTTCAAGAACGTATCACTAGGACATACTTTACAGGGTTATATCTTCAATGTATCTGCTTTGGAGTACTAGAATCTTGCCTAATGCCTACTTCAGCGTATAAAACAATTATTTGGAAACTAAAATTTTATTATTAGCCGCTTCTTCTGTTGCTTTATTATTTTTTTCTCCTTCTCTTGCATCTTCACTGCCTTATATGTTGGTTTTGCCTTTTCCTTTTTAGATCCTTCTCTTCCTTATGCTCTATGCCAACTATTGTCTCCATCTTGGTTGGATGGTTATCCAAATTCCCTGTGATCAAGACCATTTAAAATCTATCTTGAACGAAAATCAGGGTTGAGGTTATTAAATTTTTATATATTCTTTCAGGGGTATCTCCCTGAATATGATTTATGGGAAGTGAGATTGGCCTGAGTTTGAGTGAGAAGCTTGATCGACTCCTCCGACCTAGAGGGTTTTGAAGCGAGTATCTGCTTGCAAGCGCCAAAATTTGTAGTCACGGATATTCTTTAAATTGAAGGACATGGAAGCCTCCAATAACAAAAGAAAAATAAGATTTTCTGAGTAATTGATTCTCTGCTATTCTCATTCATGTCAGTGAATATACAAGGGATGGCCCTCTAGATGCATTGGGCACCCACAAATTAAGGAATGAATGACAGAATTGAAACTTCTGGTATATATGAAATAACAAACTGACAGTAGACAATAAAAAGAAGCATAATAACAGAAAATAACACAATCTAGAAAATAACACAATGAGTGTGCAAATTGCAAAATAAATCCTTGAAACGAATGGGCTTGGTGACAATCCTTTTAGGTCTGTGAACCATGACACCCTATTTGGTTTGGTCACAAGGTTCTGTGCTACAGCAGCCCACTGTCATTCATATGCATACTTTTTGCTAGTTTACTTGGATTGTCTTGATAGAATAGATATTTCATGACCTTATTGCTCTCATCTTTGTTTAGGTTTTTGTGGAGGAAGAATGCAACTTTTGCAATTTCTAAACATTATAGACGCTTCGATGTATTTGTTGAGGCTGAGGCAAATAAAGCCGCTGGAAAGTATGATAATGCCTCTATTGACTTTCAGATCGAGTTTTACAAGAATGAGGGACTGACTCCATATACAGAGGCCAAACTTCCTCTTATAAGCGGTAAGCTAAACTTCATTTCCCTGTTGGATGACATGCACCTGTTTCTGGTTCATTTCTCAACCTTGATGGCTAAATTGCAGATGTTCCCGAAGGATGTGTAATCGTAAGAGAGCATGTTCCCATTAGCAACCTTTTTACTTGTCTCTGGTTCAATGAAGTTGACCGATTCACTTCTAGAGACCAGATTAGTTTCTCAACTGTCAGGGATAAACTTTTGTCCAGGGTGGATTTTCATTTACTCATGTTCTTGGATTGTGAAAGACGCAACTTTGTTGTTCAGGTAAATATTTTATTTCGTTTGTGTAAAACAACCTCAGACCAGAGGCTTCTCTTTTTTCTGGTTTCTAACATATGTATGATGAGTTCGTTAGTTTTTTCAATAAAAAGATAGTTTGATAATTACTTAGGAAACATGTTGATGAAAAATGAAGACAACTTCATTGCCACTGATGATTATGTTTTTGTTGGTTACAGAAATACCATAGGGATATATTGGAACGTCTGGCTGCTCCGGTGGCAGTTGCTCGCAAGCCTCCACCTTCTCCATTGCATAGTGTGCATGAAACATCACCGGAAAAGGTTGTTAGGAGGGTCCCTGGAAAGCACGGGAGAGAGCGGAGACCGAGTTCTAGGCGCCATCGGAAAGTTGTGGCCGGAGGCAGGGACATAAATACAGAAGCAAATTATACAGTTTTGAAAGTGTGAGTATATGATTGATGATTTGGGTTTTTGACATTTCACCTACACAAATCATTCCCTAGCATAGCAGCCCTGAGGGAAGATCAGTGTTGTGTGCTCTCATTCTTTTTACTTTGTGCAATTCGTTTATGCTTATTAATTTTTTGTTGTACATAGAGAAAAAAAATCCTCAATAATTATCATATCAGGGTTGTCACTTGCGACCAAATTCCTCACTAGTGGCAACCCACTCTGTTGTTTCATTACAATATAGGATAAAGCGTAGTTCTTGCTCCCATTTGTACTCCATCAACATCCTTTCTTACTCTTTAATAACTAAAGTTTCTTTCCCTCTCTTGCTTCTCTGTTGAAACTGTCATTGAACTCCATTTTTCCGAAATACTGTTGCTAAAGGAAACAAAATGAAATTGTAGTCTAAGTGTCCTATTCTAATGCTATGTATTTGGTATTTTTTATTTTTAAATAATTTTTGTAGCCATCTCAAAATTTAAACCATTTTTCATGTTTATTTTAATTTTTTTAGAAACATGTTACTAAAAGTAACTTTCTGTCACAATATAAAATTTTAGCATAAATATAAAATGTAATTTATATTTTTAATTCATCTCAAACATTTCGCAGATTAGAATATTAATTTGATTTATTTTCTTTTTCTTTTTGAAGACTTTACGCACTTTTTCACGAGTAACTAAAATTTTGCTCTCAAAAATCACAGACTGCTGGATATCCTTACCAACTAATATATACTTATTGTTTATGCATAAAAAATCATCGCTTCAAATATTAGTTTAACTACGTTTTTCCTAACTCTTAAAAACGATTATTTTTTCTCTTAAAAACAAAGGATTACTTTTGGTAAACAATTACTTATAGTCCTTGACAACATAAATAATTAAATCAGACCACTACAATTTTTAAAATTAAAAAAATCATGAGCTACTAGTGTATGTTGCATTACTAGAAATAAATCCCTTTTGATTTGCCTCTACACATATATGAGAGGAAGTTTCCACCAAGCTTTCCATTTTCCCATTTATTCTTTTATAAACTGATTTGGACGTTGGACCTGTTGGGTTTAGCTCATGGGTCAAACCATTCTCACTTGCTTTCAATTAATTTTCAAATCGATGACAAATGTCGGCAAAGATCAATAATTGATTAGATTTGATGAGCATGTTGTATTCTAAGAACTATGAGAAGAGAGACCATCCTCTAGATATGAGAATAAGTAAACCTGTTCGAAGAAATTTACATGATGCGCACTATTTTGATTGGGTTACATGTTATACTTCAAACGTGCTTACGAATAACTAGCAATAAGAGAGACCATTTGCAAATTTTTTTATAGTGTAGTTATACTTTGACAATATACCCATTTTACAACTTTATATACCAATTTTACAATTTTATATGGTGCTAATGTGATTAAATGTAAAAAAATTCGTCACGCTTAGAGTTATTTTTAGGATTTATATGTTTTGAGATTTTATCTAAATTGCTATCTAGCATATTCCATCAAGAGTTAAGAAGCAGTGAGTTTGAATCTCATATCTCTTGAATCTCGCCACTGCTGTTACCGAAGCTGCTGTCACCACCGTTGATTCTCGACCACCGTTGTTCACCACCGTCAATTCTCTCACCATCGTCGCTCATCACTATTGATGGTCTCCCAACGTCACTCACACAAATGGGTGCACCAGACTCCTATCAAATCTTAAATTTAGATGTTTAAAATGTAATTATTTTATTTCATAACAAAATACCTTAAATGTTGTTCAAATTTCCGTTTACCCATATCCACTTATACAATTAAATCACTTGAGCAAAAGGCTTTTTCTTAAAAAATAATGTGAATTATCATCAAATATTATGATAAAAAAGTTATAAAACAATAATTTTTTAAAATATATTTTATTTTGCATTATCTGTTTATTTGATTTAAAAACTATTAAAAAATAGAAATTAGATCGATGTATCACTATAGAAGAAAATTCGGATGTACGAGTGGTGGAACCTCGCATCTCTTGCGGAAAGAATGAAGTTTGATAGTGAAAAAAGCTTGACGAAAACTAGAAAATAAAATTTGATTATTTACCTCTGGCAGCAAAATGTTATCCTGACTTGACAGTGGAGGAACAGAGGGTCCCAGTGGATCCTTATCTTACTTACGTCACACTGATAGAATCTTTTGCCCTAAATAATCAATAGTTTAATTAGCAGCGAGGTTTGGATGAGAAGCGCAGAGAGAGAGAGATGAAGAAGAATGAGGGAGAGAGTGGAGAGTTAGGGTTTGAGAGATGAAGAAGAAGTGAGAGTGAGAGTGAGAGTGAGAATGCGAATGGCATCGTCGTCGTCGGCATTTATGGTGATCTGCATCCTGCACTCGCTCATAGCGATCACGTGCGGGGCGCTGATGATGTTCTACATGAAGGAGGTCTACACCTTCGGCCACGGAGTCCAGGCCGCCACCAAGCTCTTGGGATCCACGCCACACGACCAGCTCCTCATTAAGACCTCCGATTCCTTCTCCGGCCTTCTCCTCGTCGCCATTGGCCTCCTCCTCTTCATGGTCTCCTTCGTCAGGGATCGCGATTTTCAGGTCTTCTTCGCCAAGGGCTGCACCCTTCTCCACCTCTTCATGGCCATGTGGAGGATCTACTTCGAACGCAAGGTCGAGGATCTCGCCTGGGATTGGCTCCGCCAGACTGTCGGTGACCTTCTCTTGGCCCTCTCCTGGGTCTTTTTTCTTGTTTACTCTTGGAGGGAGAAGTATGATTAGTTTCCCCCTTTCCTTTTCCTTTTATTTTCTTAATTTAAAATCTTTGATCCTTTCCATTTACCTTGTAAAGAATCGGATCTCACTTTGTTTTTATCAAATCTGTGTTCAGAGATGCCTTCTCAATTGCCTTCCTTCCTTTCCCTGCTTCGGCATTAATAGTATGTTCGTGAGTTTTTTCACTGCAGTTCACCAATACCTAATTAATCGTCGGATAATCAAATCAAACTTGTTCTGATTCTTGTAGACTTCAGATAGTTTTCCCTGTAATTTTGAGGTAGTAGTGTGTTGAGTTTGAGAGGTGTGCATGTTTTGGTGCGCAAGGTACGATGTTGTGTTTGAGGGTTTGGGTGAATGCCATTTCGGTATTTATATTGAGAAATTTCATTTGGAGGCAAGTGGTTGATGAAGTGTTTTGCTGGTGCTGCTGATGAATGTCAGTTTATGCCTTCCACGTGATTCTGTTTTTTTTTTTTTTTTCTCAGATGAAGTATAATGGAGTTTAACTTTTTTTTAAGATAATTGAAAGTAACTATTTCTAGTGATATGTTAGTTAAAAATTGCTTCCGGCCAACTAAAAGACAGCCAAGAGTTCAAAATACAACTTGAATGGTGCTAGATCTACATAAGTTATCTTGATTATAATAGACATTTGATATACTTGCCCCATGGAAGTGATCAACATAGTTAAAGTAGAAAATATGTGGCAATTGACATGATGCCTTAAATTGGATTTGTTGCTAACGAGGAGTGAATGTGTTGTGATTATAACTTGTTATTAGGTCTCTCCATTGTTTTATTTTGATAATTTAATATCCAAATCAAATACCAAGACAGTATTGAGTAGGGGAAGAGATTATTTAATTGATTTGTGTATCTGATAATTGTCAGCATCTATACTTATACTTTAAGTTCTTAGTCTTATTGCTAGATTGAAAACTTGCATGTTTACTCATGGATGGAATGATCCCACGATTTTCACACTCCTTTTGAGTTCTGTTCACTCTGAATATCATATTCTGGTGGGATTTTATTGATATGTCTAGGTAAGCTTGTAAAATCACAGGAAACAGTGATCTTTCATGAGTGGACAACCTGGACGCTGATTGGTTAAGCTATGACACACAACCTAAGTGAGCTGTTATTGACCTAATATACATGTTTTAAACCCTTCAGAGTGTATAGCAGGATAGTTGCTATGTTGAATTTTTTGTAGTTTATATGCTGTAATATTAATAATTAACTACAATAATTCATAGATGTCTTAACTCTTGAATAAAACATGAGCAAATACTAACAAAAGTCAAATACAAGTTTCCTAGATAGGACCATCAATCATCATCTTCTAAATCGAAGTCTTCTGCGCCATTTTCACTATTTTATTACATCTATAGATTTCAATTTTGGAATATAGAATCCCAAACATAACCCTAGAACAAATCCTTAATGTCTCTGTTAGACAAATCCTTAATGTCCCTGTTACTATTTTGGTCTACTATGGCTGTTACACTAAACTTCTATGCTACAGCAGCCCCTGTAGGGGACAGGGGCCGCTCTGCACTCTATAGCGAGCTATTGTGTCTAACTCTCAGTCTGAATCCTTTTGAACTTATTGTCTTTCAGTGTGTCATCCTGTTTTTTTTTTGTCTGTCAAAGCCTGGTACCCAAACCTTTGTTGGATGGTGTGGTTCTTTCATTCTTTGTTCTAGAATTCAAGTGTAATGCATGTGTTTGGATATTAATTTGTTTGTATTTTGAGTAGGATCTGCCATGTATTCTAAAACTAAGTTTAATAAAATGCTAATAGTAATTCAATTTAAAATGTTATTTTGTTCACAAATGTTTTTATATATTCATATGTATATTGAAATGTAATTTTTGTACAAGGTAGAAATCTTACAATGCCGGTTACTAGCACAAATTTTGTGTCTCATTCTGTGTTCCTACAGTGGATCTTAGTTATGACAAGCTTGGTTGCTGGAAGTGTATATGGCAGAATTCATATTTTACCACTTCAACATTACAAATGATATTTTCACGTGAACACTGGATGTGTTTCTCACTTCTCCCATCATTTTTCTATTATTCTCATGCATAATATGCATACAACAAGTACAGATTTTTTTATTGACCTTTCTCCTGCAAGGCCAGTCACTGAATAACTGTTCTCAGAGGCAGTGATTATTGAATAGTTCACATATATAATGAATTGTGTATAATATCAATGGGGGCGTTTTATTCATAGCAATGTTGCAATGTTGTCCTGGGACGGTTTCAATTTTAGAAATCTGCTTGTGGGGTGATCCTCTCCTAATTCTCATGTACTGCATAATGTGAGTTTTTTCAACTTTAAGTAGGGTTTTTGTGTGGGGATTGGTTTTATTCGTACAGCTGATTCAGCCTTTGGTGAAAATTACCCTTTGTTGGTACTAATTGAAAGTCAGGATGAAAGATTTTCGAACCTGGTTGCTGAGTTTTTCTAATATCATTATAAAAGGTAGTTAACCTGGTTGCTGAGTTTTTCTAATATCATTATAAAAGGTAGTTATTTAACGTTCTTTCTCCAAGAATGATTTATTACAACTTTTATTGGCGGACCTATTAGTTTTGAAGAGCCAAAGTTGAATGGTTATTATGTGGGGTTCTATCTTATAAATGTCATTGTCATTTTATGTAGGTAATGATTAGAAATGATCTTGTAAATCTCAGTCGGAAAGGACCACTTCGGTACTTTGATATGGTCCCAGAAAGGCTTAGTTTCCTCAGAGTTATGTTTTTTCTAAATGTCTGATAACATATTATAAATTATCAGACACCCAGCCTCTCTATATGTAACACATGGACTAAATCTGGCTGTAAGGAACTCAGAGAAGGATAAATGTTAGTCATGTACTGTCTAATTTATTGATGGGAATTTGTGGTTAGTCATGTACTGTACTGTCTAATTTATTGATGGAAATTTGTGTAAGACGTGTTGAAGGAGATGCTCAGACTTCTAAACCTAGAAATCTAAATTGGCCAATTAGCCAAACAATTGGTTCACAAATTTGGAGGACATTAATTTCACCGTCATAGCAGAAGATAATACTAAGAATGAATTGACAGATTCATCAACCTCATTCAAATTGAATGTAATTTTCATCCCTCAAATTAATGACAATAAAGAAGTGTTTGTTAGGAGGGAACCTATTTTTTTATTTTGATGTAAAAATTTTGTTTATTTTCTTTATTTTTCTTTTAAGAAAATGAAGTTGGGAAGGAGTTTGATTTTCGCTTGAGTGCAAATGAAATATATTTTTGTAACTTTCATAGTAGGTGTTACGTATGAAGAATATCGGTCTGTGTCTTGTTGATGTCTGTGTCTTGTTGATGCAAACGATCATGAATGTGTACATATGCAGTATGCACTACAGTATGACGGATCATGAATGTGTACATATGCAGTATGCACTACAGTATGTACAACAAAACAATATATCATAACACAACAAAAAAAAAAGAAAAAATACAATACTTCTTAAATACTTTTTCAAATATGTGCAGTGAAAAATATATTATAAATTATATTTCTTTTATTTAAATTTTGACACGTCTTTATATTTTAGTAAACTAAAGTAAGGGAGAAAATTGGAAGTAATTTAACTCGTTTAAATCAATCACTGTGCAATGCAAAGGTCTAGTACACCTTGATGTAGATTTCGTGGTTTTGTTCTCTCGTATCATTACACTGTTTTCATGTGTCTTCATATTCCTTTAAATGTTTTTCTTAAACATGTGATGATTCAGTGCATGCTTCATCGACAAGACAATCGGAACAAGATGATTCAGTGCATGCTTCATCGACAAGACAATCGGAACATTTATCTTGTTCGTAACAATCGTGTTCTCAGAAAATACAAGAAACTTAACTGCTGCATGAACCAGGCTGAATTATTTGGTTAAATTTATGTATAGATGATGACAACATTTTTGTTCTTTTCAAGGTACTAGAACCTATGTTTCATGCCGCCTCTTCGGATTAAAACAGAATTGAAAGAAAAAAAAATCATACTTCAGTGTTTGGTTTGACTATCTATTGAAATTATTGTTATTAATTGTTTTCAAATTTCTCAAGATTGATGATTAAAGATAAGTTTGAAAACAAATGACAAAACTTAGGTACAGATTAAAGAAGAATGTAATTAGACTCACATTAATCACTTGGTCAGTATGGGTGTGGAATTACTTATCAACTATTTTTTTTGTTTAATATTATGTTTTATTATTTGTCTTATTACTTTTTGAGGATTTGTATAAAAACATCTGTGAATGATTTATATTAGTGGATATTTATGAATATATATATATATATATATATATATATATATATATATATATATATATATATATATTAAATTTAAAACAAAATTATTTAAAAATATTTTTTAAATATAAATTCAAATAATAATTTATCATAAATTATAATTTAAATAAAATTATATAATAAAAGTATTAGTATACATAAAACTATTTTTCTAAAAAGCTAATTTAGATAATAAAAGTATTAGTATATATAATAAAAATGATTCCCAAAGTTATTTTTTAGATTTCCATAACACATACTAAACTATTTATACTCTCATACCTTATTATAAATAATTTATTTTAATTTAAAAAGATAATAAATGATAATAGAAGACCTTAAATAAAAAAAATCTTCTGAAATTCTAGAAGTTTTCCTTTGAGATGTTTCTTCATAACTCAAGTAATTATAGTGATTATTGTCATACATATTCATCATTCATCTATTATTGTTATTTTCATCATCTTTATCATCATCTTCCTCTAATTATAAATTGGTTATTAATTAATTTTTATCATTTACAACATAATTGGAAGATTAGGATCCAACTCAACTTTCCCAATTAAGCCGACTTTGTATTTTTTTAAGTGGATTTGATCTTGGTCAATCTTGTCTCAGTCTTAGCATGACTTGATCTGAACTTGGCCCAAACATGATCCTACTCAACCTAATGAGGCTTGATTCGACTCAGCTCAACGTGACTCGAGTCAACTCGGTCGAACTTGACTTGACTTGATATGGACCCGATTCTACCCAATCAATGTGGGCTAGTCATAACTTTATCTGATGTTGGTTCGACTTAAGTCAACCAAACTTGGGCAGACACGATCTAACCCAAGGTGGACCTGAAATGACTAGGCTCAAGGTGGGTCCAACTTGATTCGACTCAAGGTGGCCCCAACTTGACTCGACCTAATATGGACTTAACACGACTTAGTCCAACGTGAGTCTGACTTAACTCAATCTGATGTGGGTTTGACTCTACCCTGCATGAGGTGGACTCAACTCTACTCCATCTGATGTGGACCAACTCTACTCAACCTGATGTGGCTTGGCATGATGTGGGTCCGACTCAACTCTGCCCAACGCTAGCCCGACTTAACTCAGCCCGACGTAAGCCTCGCTTGATTCAACCTGATACGAGTTTGACTCGACTTGACCCAACGCATGCCCCACTCGATTGGTCCAATACGAGCTCAAATTGATCCGGCTTGATGCGGGCCTAACATTACTCGATTCAACATGGGCCCAAATCTACTCAACCTAGTATGTGTTTGACTCAACTAGACCTGACATGGATTTAACTTGACTCGACTTGTCTCTTAGTGGTCCCAACTTGAATTAACCTAATGTGGGTCAACCTTGACTTAATTAGAGGTGTGCTAACTCAACTTGTTCCAACATTAACCCAACTTGACTTAATCTGAAATGGATAAACTTCACCTAGTTCAATGTGAATTAACTTAATTCCGCTCAATATAGACTCAACTTATGTAAGTCCAATCAACTTATATAAGTCCAATCAACCTTGTAATGACTTGGACTCAACGTAACTTATATGACTCACCATAATGTAAGCTTTTTAACTCTGCCCATACGGATCAAGAAAAAGTCCCATGAATTAAGTCAAATATTGACAATGCTACGTATAACAACTTTATATGTAACACAAACAATAATAATTTAATTGAAACTTAGTCATCTTTTTGGGCCATTTATAACACCAATTCAAATCGGCATGAAAGTGACAGATTTCAACTATGGTTAAAACTTTTCTAAATAGTGCAACCACATTCTTCATATTTCGTTATTAAGCGCTCATGAGAATGTGATTCTGTAAATCAAATCTTTTATGGGTTAAGTTCCATTTTCCTGATTTTATCATGATGTATACATAAAAAGCAAAGTTAACAGTAACTAATTTATTTATAAGAAATAATAGCACACAATTTTTTGCCCCATTTTTGGTTATTATCTAAATTGAATGTTGCTGCTATTTAACATATGAATGGATACATTCTCCATTAATTGTAATCCAGTGAAATTTACATAAAATTCATCTAACGATGAGAGTGTATTGAAAATATTATTAATTGAATTTCGTCTTATAAAAGTAATAAATTTTATAAATAAAGGAGTAAAAAGGATTACCCAATCCATATAAAAAAAATTAAGAAAAAACATAACGACACAACAAAAGTGTTAATGTACTGGAAAACCTCAGACCTAACTTTTTCTCAATGATGTGACTCAGACCTAATATTAGCATAATGGTCCTGCTAATAACGTAGTACACAAATATTTTCCACATTTATTTTTACATACACAACAAAACTGGTGAAATGACCATGCCACGTGCCAGTAAAGATCAATTTGGCAGTCTTTTGTTGTGGCTTCTGCTTTTCTATTTTGTCTTTACTGTAGGCAGCAGTAATTGTATTATTTTATGTAGTTTACTTTGACTCGCTAACTTAGCACACAAATGTTTTCCATATTTGATTCCATTTCGTCTTTATATAGGTAGCAGTAATTGTATGTTTTTAATAATCTCCACAAGCACCCAAAATTGGCTTCATAAATCTCATTCTTTTTTATCTTCTGATATGCCTTCCTGCTTTGTCCATTATATTCTGCACCAAGATTCCAACATCACACCTACTTGGCAGAGTATTTACATACATGCATCTTACATAGGAGGAATTAGACCATAATGCGCCTCATATATATTCAACTACAGTTGTGACCTGTCATAAAAACATTATAGTAACACAGAAAATAAAAACGTTAATAACACAGATAAAACGGCTGCATACATCACTGATTTAATCAGTTTGAGCTTATTCCAAATATTTAACTCGTTTAAACTAAGCAGAATTAGATTACTTGTTACAATTTAAGAGGACTAGGATAGGAGTACAACTATGCGCGTACATGATATATCCACTTGCTCGGTTGCTCTATTGCTACTTTGCTAATTTATATGCAGTTCATATTCATTTTAAGTGTTTTATAAGAACAATAAATTACTCAGATAAGACTAAGTTATATATATATTACTTTTAGTGCATGTTTAAATTATATCATTCCTACTGTAAAAAGAGTTCTGAGTTTTTAATATATTATATTTAATATAAATAAAATAAAATATAAAAAACTAAAATAATGTCAGACTTTTCTCAAACATAAATGATTCAGTACATGCATGGTCCCTGGATGCATGGTGATTACAACACAAACTCACCTTTGTGCAGCAGTTAGGTAGTCAATTTCAAACCACATATATATATTTCTCATTTAGATAAATTTTAAATTTATTTCCTTGTACTCTACATTTTTCACGTTTTTCATATTAAAAATAAATCCACAACCACAATAATTATTGTACTAATATATATATATATATATATATATATATACACACGTATATGAATTTTTTAGCTGTTTTGTCCTTCTAAAAGTTATTCCATAGTGACATTTATTATTATACAAGTAAATAAATTATCCTGACAGTTATTTACAATTAAGTTTAACTCTATTTTATACCATTAATAAAGGAGATCTCTTTTTGTTTACACTTCTTATTACTATTTTATCCTTTTCCTAGTTCAACTCTAATATACTTTTAAATTGACATTTTTTTTTAAAATTGAATTGTAGATTTTTTTTTCAATTAACTAGAAAAATTTTTAATTACTACTTAAATGTAACATTTTTACAAACATATAAAGTACTATATAATTATTACTAATTATAGAAAAAATAATACTTGGTGCTTAGAAGGCTGGTTGAATCCATGACTTCTAATGGATATATAACGTTCGTGTTAAAAATTTAAAATTATGAAATTAAGTTAGAATTCAATATACTAAAAAATAAAAAATCTAAAAATATTCTAATTAAATAATAATGGAATGTTCTTGTTCAATATAACTATTTTAATTTTTTATATATAACGATATTTTGAAGTTATTGAGTAGATTTAATCAAAAAATTCGTGTCTACCTTCGCCATCTAAATAATTTTCAACGTGTAATAAAAATGAAAATAAGAACATAATTGAAAAAAACACATCATCTAAAAATTTCAAACATAACACATAAAAAGAATTTTTTTTCTTTTAAAAAAACAACTATTAAGCAATGATAATTATTTGAAAAAAAAAAATTTACAAACTACTCCATCTATTCTTTTATAAGTGCAATTTTTTTTTTGGAAGAATAAGATTATAAATAATAAAGAAATAATTAATATTATTTTCAACTTTAAAAACAAGATTTAAATACAAAAACACCTTTTTAAAAATACAACCATTAAATAATAAAGGAAGATGACATTAAAAATTTCCTAATAAATCAGCCACAAAAAAAGCTAAAATAATCATAACCACAAAAGGGCTAAATGCACGCGTCTCTCATTTCTCTTTTCTCATCACATCTTTAAATTATTGTTGGGTGTGCGTATGCACGGATTAAATATTAAATTTGTTTCATATTGGTCCCAATTTTTTGTTTCCTTCACCCATAATTGAAAATGAAAATTATAAAAATAAATCGGTCATTCAACTTCTCGCCTAGGGCCAAAAGCCCAATAATCTTTTATCTTAAATAACATCAATAAATAAGATCAATAACATCAGCACAAATCATTAAATAAAATCAATATCTACTTCTAACACCTAACAACAATATATTTAACCTGATCCAAACATAGTATTAAATATTATATTTTTGTCTCTAAACATGTTTTACCTTAGTTTGTTATTAAAAACGAGGCGAATAGCCTAATTGATTTTTGAAATGGTCTCACATTTAAAACGAGTGCTTCCTATTAAAAACACTTTTTTTCATTTTAATTAAGTAAAATAAAGAGAACAAGAAATGTATTATAGACTCAAAAAATTGTGTTGCATAATGATTTTAGCTATCTTCAGTAAAAGTAACTGAAAAGTAAAAAAAAAAAAAAAAAAAAAAAAAAAAAAAGATAGTAGCTGTTAGTGAAAAAAGTTGTTGGTGATTGAAAGGTATTTGTCATAGTAGTTTACACATACAAAATCCTATAATTAGACATATTTGTATAAATTATTTATTATTAAGGAATATATTTAAAGATATTTATAAGTTTGGATTTTTTAATTAATTTAAAACTCTTATCATTTTTCATTCATATTTTAATTATCTTTTTCTTCAACTATTATATTTTTATATTATGTATATTCTATTAATTCTTTTATTGTTAAACAATATGTTAACACTAAAATTGGAATGTAAGAACACGTTTTCAAATCTTTTTTTCTAAGAGGATGTGTGGAATAATTTAAAAAGTGATAATTAACGTTACTTTATATCTAAACTCTAATATATGTATTTAATTTATGTAGATAAGAGAAGTATGTGATATTATTATCAAGTGAGGGGTGAAAATAGAAACTGAGTGGGAGGTGTAGTTAGAAAATATGTTGAACTTAAAAGTGAGTTGAAATCTTTTTTTAGTTTCAAGAACAAAAGGTAAACATTGAGCATAAACAGAAGTCAGTTGCTTGATGCATCCTTACATTTGCTTCCGGCACCCATCAAATATGTGAAATGACTGGCGTGTCCTTGTCACCGAAGATAAAAAGGGATTAGAGATTTTTTTGGGTAGCCACCGCTTGAGTTGTGGGAGGTGCTGCGGCAGTGTGGTAGGTAGAGAAAAATGGTTGGGACCTTTATCGATCAGTTTGTATTTGGGTGGTGAAGGTAAGTTCTACTCTTTTATTGTGGATGATTTTGATGTGTGTAAAGGAATTATTGAATTAGATTGATTGAATTGTAATGTGTAATTGAGTATAGGGGGTGTGCTGCCATGATTTTGGGAAACATTTTCGGTTGTTTATGATGGGTTTTGAGTGTGATGCTGCTGTGGAATAGTAAACGCTTGGATCTGCGTCGTGGAGGTTTTTTTTTTTTTTTTTCCTTCCGAAAGGTGGATTCGGAAGATTTTTAGAAATCTGTCTCCGAAATATATATATTTTTTTTTAAATTTTGATTTGCTCTTGGAAATATTTTTTTTAGAACACGTTTTTGGAATTACTTTTCTAAAATATATTTTTAGAATTATTTTTCTAAAACATGTTTTTCATAAAACAATTTTTGTAAGTATATTTTGAAATCTATTTTCTAGAATTTATATTCTATAATTTATTTTTTAAAATATATTTTTCAAAATACTTCATACGTTCTCAAAATTCATAAGAATATAATTGTCATTTTCAAAAATTTATGGGGTGTCAACAATTGATGGAGTGCAGAAAGCAATTTTCTAAACAAAACATAACATAGATTAGAAGTCTTCATTTTCACCTTTCTCTACTATTCTTTTTCTCTAAGTTTCATACACAAACTCTCTTATTTCTTTTGATGATCTAAGTGTGCAAGATTGTAGGATAATGTAAAACATCCATCTCCAGACTTTTACTTCACTTAAATTTCTCTTTTTTCTTTCTTCTTCTCAAGTTGAAGTCTTTGGGGGCGTGGAAGATTTTTGGGATGCATGAATTCTTGAATAATTTGACTTTAGTATATTTGTAATTAGGATTTGAATATTGAGTTGATTAAGGAGCTATATATTGTAGTGTTATGTTTCAAAATTTATAGTCTTTCGGGGAAAATTAAGGTAAGAGAGACTAATTTTAAATTTATATATAATAAAGAGAAGTTGGGTTGTTTGAAAATTTTGCTCGTAATTTGTTTGTGTAGGTTGATAAAATTGCTATATTGTTTCAATCTTTGGGAATTTAACATGTAAGTTTTACTTAGAAATTTATACAATAGAGTGCATGAATGTTTTATGTGCAATGATTAAGTGTAAATAGAAATAAATAAATATGGTAGTTATTTATATAAAAGAAGTTGATTCTTTCCACAAATTAGTTGTTGTTATGTATTTGATATTGTGGTGTTATAATTGAGTAGTTGTGGTTCCTTAACTATGGTGTACTCAGAAATGAAGAATTGTTTATATAGTTATGAAAGTGTTGTGATGGTCTAAAGGGTAACCTTTGTGTGGATGGTTGCAATGGAAGGGTGAAGTTGAAAGAAGGAAAGTGGGTCTATCTATGAGGAAATCTTCTCTAACTATATGCAACGACTTTGGCATAACCTAAAGCACTTACCTTAAACTATGATTATGATTTCTTTTCCGACAGCTGCGTCCCACTACTCTTCCTCTTATTGCCATAAAATATATCAAATAAGTGGCACTTTAGTGTCTATAATATGTATAAATCTTTGAACTTATCTCATTAAATATGCCTCTCTTTACACGTGACTAATATCAATATCCTCTGTAGTACTGAGACTAGTTTCGTATGCAATGTAATAAAGTAAAAATTAAAACATAGATATTAAAATATGTGACTCTTATTTTGCGTTTCATGGTTCAACTTTATAAAATTTTATATATATATATTATAATTTGATAGGTTTGGAATAATTATGATATAAATCTTTAAGATTATTATAAAATAGAAAGATGAACAAAAATTAATAAGATAGAAATAATATAAGAATGAAAATATTATTTATATATACTTTTATGTTTAAAGTAAAAGTAAATAGTTAGATATATATAAGTAATATATATTATAAGTCTAAAAAAAAGAAAATAAATAAATGTATTACAGTATTATGTTATAAAAAATAAAATAATGAAATTGATTATGTCATTTAAAGATAAAATAATAGAATTAATATTAGTTTCTCTTATAAGTCTCCTATTCATATTATTTTAAAAAAGACAATAAATTTAAATCTATCTCAATATCAATAAAATCAACTTAATAAAATAAAATATATACTCACTTATACATTATAGAAAGATAAGATTCAAAATAGACTCCTTTGTATCAGTTACTTATTTTTTTATTCCATTCTTTCAATGAAAACTTAAAATAAAAAAATTAATGAGCAAATTACATTAGACCTAATTCACAGAGAATACTAAACTCACAACTCCTTTTTCTTTTTATACTTCATAAAAAAATCAAGCTCAAATTCATGACAACACAAGCACACCTTCTATTTTATCAGGGGATTGTTTTAAAGTTAATATGTGTGTTTAATATCCTTGTCTTTCTCATTGTAACCAAATTAAAAGTTAGAAATATGTTTTTTTTATGTGTTTAAGAAAATCTTAAAAATGAGGCCCCCACAATTTGGATTAAACAAAAATATATAAATAATTTTGAGTATGAAAATGTATTAAAGAGACATTTGTATTTCATGTGATAATTTTACAAAATAAATTTTTTAAGTAAACATGAAAAGCGAGTATCATGGCATTATAGATGTTAGAGAATTTTTTGTAACATAAAAATGAAGGGAGTGCACGAATTTTGCAAGATAGATTATATTGTTCAGAATGGATAATAAGAGAAAATCAATCAAAATCCATAAAATGCACCTTTCATCACCTTCGTTAAAATTCATATGAAGATACTTTTTGCCAGAATTATTGCAGTTCTTCTGGAGTAAAAGTCCACCCTGTCTACTGCGACCTTCTTTATGCATTTAAGCATTAGGAAGCTAGTGGTTCTAGAATTCATTGGAATGATTATTTTATTAATAGTGGAGGCCCAATTCTAAACCGACCTTTCAATGTCTTTTCCATACCCAATTGCAAGTCAGAGTGTGGATGCACTAATTAAATGCAAACATATTCATAAAAACTCATAAAGTAAACAACCCTTCCTCTTGAACAAAGCTTTTCATTTCCCCTACTTTAATTAAATGCAAAGGTTGTGACCAAATCAAATTGCTTCAAATAACTAAATGAAAGTTTAAAAATGTTTTATACTCTGACAGCTTCATTAACATATCCCCTTTTAGTTATAGAATGTTTTATGCTCTCTGACAGCTTCAAAAGTACTTCAATATGGTGGGGGTGGGGGAATAGAATTCTGATATGTCGGTAATTTCCTACTAGGATAAAATAACAAACTTCTCAATAGGATTTGTTTATAAGTAAATCTTCTTTAGTGCTAATTAAAGTATCCTCTTAATTAGAAATTTGGAATATCCCCTTTTAGTTATAGACAATAAACAGCCAAACTGGGCACTTTTGCAGCAGTGGATCTTGACAGTGTCTTTTGTTCTGAACCATTTATTTACCATATGATAGATATGAAACATATTTTGTGGGCCATGATTGGTGTTGGAGAAGTTCTCAAAATCTTGGAAGTATGATCTCTAATTGTGTTATTTAGTAGCAAGAGCAGAAAGTTAGCATCATCAAATGGGATTTACTTATGACAAGCTTGATGATATTTTAAAGAGAGACTTTGAATTTGGAGTGACTGTGAGTTGAACAGATTCAAGATGAGCATGAAAGCATTACTTTGATGCACTTTTTAGGTGATGTTTTCCCCACAAACGTTCATGTTGTTGTGATTTAAAAATCTTTATGAAAAGCACTAATGTGAAAAATGCCACCAGTGATATGCAATATAGTGGTTCAATATTGGGAAGTAGCTAGAATAGTTCCCTATCCACCTTCATCGGTTAACACCTCTCCACTGTCCTATGACAAAGCCGCACAACACACAAGAAACAAAACTGACACATACACACGCATTTCAGAAATTGTTTATTATAATGGTGCACAGATGGCTCAATCGTGTTCTAAGTCTACACCAATGTGGAGCTTTCACCGGATTCCATCTGAAATTTGGCATCATATTCTATAAACTATATTACATGCCACGAAAAAAAAAATGTTGCACAAGGAGGAATAGTCTCTGAATATTCGAACATGCAGTAAAAAAATCTCTATTAATAATAACCACTGCCAATTGGTGCAGATTGATCTTTCTAGTTGTTTAATGCAAGGAATCCACTATGCAAACAAACAATTCAATGCCAGAGAAAGTTTAGAGAAATTCAAAACTGAAGAGACTGTAGATCCGTACAAGAATTTACACCAATTTTGTATCAGAATAAAGCTGCTGTTAAAGATGTTTGATGCTCCCATCTTAATTAAAGAGCTTTTAATAAAGGTAATACTTGTGACAAACTAAAAGTAAGTCAGAAAGCTATTACATAATTTTTCTGGAGTATGAATGATTGTGTATCTAAGTGTAAGGGGATGTAGGAATATTTATTTAAAAAGGAACATTTATTTAAGAAGAGATTGGTAAAAATCCCAGTATGAGTCATCTTATTAGGAAGTCCAAAAACATTTGCACAAGTGATACTTTTCAACACTTGCCTAATAAAAAAGAACTGTACTTTATGCCTCATGCTTGGCCCCAAGCAATCATGAAGGGGTAGTCCAAGGAATTTGGAATCAAATATAGGACACATCAAAGTGGAAAAATAACTGCCAATCTGAAATGGGTTAAATCCATCCAACGGAAAAAGGGAAAGAATTAGGTTCAAATTTGCATATGGGCATAGGAAGTGAGGAAAAGTGATAAGGAAGTGTATGTATTTTAGCTTTGCATTGGTAGATAGTGTCTTAATGAGTGGTGTTAGGCCAAGTCATATTCCTTCAACGCTTTTACAATTAGAGAAGGAAATGCCTCTTGTCTTTTGGTTGAGTTCAGGCATCTATAGAACCAAGTTGATTGGGCATTCTCTATTCAAGGAAAAGAAAAAGGTAAAAGAGAGTTCTGTTTCTGCGAACATTCCTAAAGAATCGTTTTCCCTTTTGATCATGCAATGCAATTTTGAAGAACCAAATATCTCTGATTTGACCGTGGAAAAGTAACATATTTTTGTAGGATATCCGAGAGAAGAAACTTGAGATAACCTCGATTCATCAGTGCTTCACCGTAACACTATATTATTTTAAAATGAATTGTTTATAATTATTACATATAGAATGTCACTGAGATTTAGTGATTCACTTATTCCTTTTTTATTTGTCAAAATGCTTATTTTTTTTTTTTGGTATTGTGTCTTTAAAAGGAATAAAATCTGCATGCTCTTTAGCCTGAGATTCTAAGCCCTCGTGTCTACCGTTTCACCACTATTTTTCTTTAAATGAATCATATTCTATGAATATGATCATGATATATTTCTCTAATGCATAAATTATATACTCATATTCTATTTTATTTGAAAGAGACAATGAACTTAAAATGTGTATTAGGGAATCGTATGTTTACATTTCTTCGTATAAAATTTTTATTATAATTTAAGATTTGTTATTATAATAAAGATTATGATAATAAAAAACTGATCATATATAATTATTGTAAATATGTATCTACGATAACCTTTATTAATAGATTTTATTTATTAATTCACATATAAGGAAGATATACGAATGTGATAATCGAAGTTATTAAAATGAGATTTTCTAATAATTGATATTACATTATAGGTCAATGAATAATTTTAAGAATAAAATAAAAATTTTAGTTCAAGACACCTAATGCTTTATAGCACTTATTAAATAGATATTACATATAAAAATATATTTATAGAATTAACAAGAAAATATTTATCACCTCTTGATGATAAGCTAATTTTAGAGTTACTTCAAAATTATAAATAATAAAGAAAATCTTGTGTTGTTTTGTCTAATAGTTCTTATAAATAAAATAATATTACATCATTCAAGAATTTCTTTATGTTTCAAAAGGAATTGATAACAAAGGTTAATATCTATGTAATCACAAAATATTTACATTACTAAATATTTTTTATACTTGAAAAATGTATAAGATATTATCTATTATTTTTGTTTTATAAATTGGGGTTAATTTGAGGGTAAATATGTCATTACAAGTAGTTTTTTTTTACTAGAAAGCAAAGCAACCAATTGTTACGGTACTCCCTTCCCTTTTGTTCCTTCTGTCCCTTCTCGTCTTTTTCCCAATAATGAAGTCTTTTGCTAAACTGGGAAAGGATTTGTTGCCACTCTGTCTCGATGAAATATCCTTTAATTTAAAATGTCAAACTATACCTTTTAATGTAATTTCTTCAAATCTATCTAAAAAAATATTTTATTTACATTTAACAATTTAATTTTAACTTCATTCAGTTTCAAATCAAGTCAAACACTAATATATGTCAAAATATTAAAGATAAATGCGTTGAATTCAGAGTTTAAAAAAATTAGAATGTTAATGTAATTTGAAAAAACTTCAATATGTGAAAGTGTATTTACTAACGCGTTTAATACAATTTATTTAGTCCATCAAAATTTATTCTGAAAAGGTTTTTTTATTTAATTATTCCAGTAAAACATGGGAAAATGTTGCTAATTTTGTACGACAATAGTATCTATGTCTGACACCGTTTGTTTTGGTGTATTATTTTGCTATGGTTGAGTAAAATAACAAGCACTGCTATTGGTTAAAGCAAAAAGGCAACAAGTACCACCCAAATCTAAACTAGTTCCCACATCCTCTGGAGCCGAAGCATTTCACAAGAGAAAAAGCATGTGCATGTGTCCCTGAAAAATGGTTCCAAAATTTGGTGGTGGAGTGGATGATGGAGGAACTGGGCGTGGAACTAGGCCTGTCTGAACATCACCCTCCTTTTCAAACTGAAACCAAGATTTGCGATTGACCCTTTTCAGCTTGTTATCTTGTTATGTTCAGGATTGTGTTTCTTGGTTTTGGAGTTTAGAGTCATGGTGTTTCTTGGTCTTGGATCTTCTATAAGTGTGATATCTCATATGGGTCCAACCTTTCTGTGTAGTGCAAATGGTATGGTACTGCCCCTTGCTTCTTCAAACTCATCGTTTTTTTTTTCTTGTTACTCTTGGGTTGGATTACTATTTATTGGGGTTAATAGATCAGGTGTTTCTGTGTTCATTCTAATGCTTCAACTTCGGTTTTTGATCGTGTTGGATTCATATTGTTGTTTTTCATGGAACATGATTAAGTTAGCGAGTCCTTTCATATTTTGAAGTAATGTTTTATGTCGTTTTTCCAACCAATAGAAGCAATAAAGTTGTGCTTTATTTGTTTTCCAAAAATTATCAGGTTTTTGATGAACATACCCTTTTATTTTTCAATTTTTCATCTTTTGGTTTGCGTGTAATAGCCGCCTTACCATTTGACTTCTATGTTTGATGCCAGAATAGATTGGATGCTTATGCAGAGAAACCGACTTGCACGCACCTTATGTGCATGAACCAATCTTCAGAATATATCAGTCATAATTTTTTAGAATAATTTCTTGTCTTATTTAGTCAAAACACAACGGTACTTTTAGATTTCATTTCTTTCATATGCAGTTAAGGATATCGATTCCTCAAAAAGCAGTTCATTAGTCTAATGTAAATCTTACATTTTTTCTTGCCTCGTGAATTAGCATGATTTAATTCAAAATGTTGCCATCTTAATTATATAGTTTTTTCCATTCTCTTTTTATACTGAAACTGATTGGAGAAAGTATTCACTAGTCTACTTGTCGCAGGTTTGAAATAGATTATCTTGTTGATCAAATGTCAAGTGTCTTTCAAATTGGATGTTGTTCTTTCAGACGATCATCTGATAGCGTCACCTTGTTGTAATCAAGTAGCAGAAAGTATTGTTGCTGAGAAAAAAAAAAAAAAAAAAAATAGCAGAAAGTATGTGCTGATGCAACAAAATAAATGTGTTGATTGATTCTTCTGTTGAAAAGCATTCCTGTTAGACCAGACCTGTTGTTTTTAGCTTCACTGTTGGGCAAATCTCCTTTGGCAGCAGCTTCCAAGTTCCAAACTTGACGAGGCAAATTTGTTAACCATCTGGAATTTATTTATGTTTGAAGACTCAACTATATTGGGCAACTCTCCTTTGGCAAGTTACTTAATTTCCTTTGGTTGGACTCCTGGCAGTAAACATATTTTTCTCTAGGAACTCCTCACTTTCACCAGGGAAAATCTACTTTGACATCTTTTAATTATCTTGGTAAGCTTCCTCCTACTATCTTTCATCCAGACAATCACAGAGAAAGATCTGACATTAGTAGTTTCTTGATACTAGTTTTGGAAGGCCTTTTCAACAGGTTCTTTCTGTGGAAATCTCAGTTCAAACTGGGCAAATCTCCTTTGGCATTTTAGAGTCTTTGATAGACTCTTGTTACCCTATCAGGTAAATCTCCTTTGGCATTTTGGAGTTTTTGATCAACTCCTGTTATCATATCAGGCAAATCTCCTTTGCCACCAGCTTTCCAGTTTCAGTGGTCAAGAAAATATTTTAAAGAAACTGGCTTACTATCTGTGACAAACATCAGTCTCAATCAGACACAGTTTGCGTTGTACACAAATATCCTTTGAAGTCAGTATTGACATATCTGTTGTGGATTACAACAGCCCCCGGATTTCTATGTTGCTGTTTGCTTGAGAAGGTAAGGACCCTCTTAACTCCCTATTTATTGTAAATGTTCCTTCATAGGTTCTGGTCGATTGACTAACAATTCTTTATTTGTTGTGTTTTGAAGTTATTTTCTTGTGATTATGTTATTGATGTTACCATGCACACACAATGACAGGCATCTAGTTGATGGATGCTCACATTACTGATTTGGATTGGGAGACTTCCAGTGACAGCAGCAGCAGCAGTGAGGATCAAGAGGATATTGATTTTCAATATGGTGGACAAGCTCGAAGCATATTATCGAGTTTGGAGGAAAGCATTGGGAGGATTGATGATTTTCTGTCATTTGAGAGGGCATTTGTGCATGGAGATGTGGTCTGTGCCTCCTCAGACCCATCTGGACAGATGGGGAGGGTCACAAGTGTTGATGTGTTAGTGGACTTGGAAAGTGTTCAAGGAAGGAAACTAAAAAATGTGAACTCCAAGAAACTTATGAAGATTCGCTCCATTTCAGAAGGCGATTATGTAATTAAGGGGCCTTGGATTGGTAAGGTTCAAAGGGTAGTAGACAGAGTGATTATATTGTTTGACGATGGAACTAAATGTGAGGTCATTACCTTGGAAAAAGATCAGCTTTTACCACTAACTCATAATCTTCTTGAAGATTCACAGTATCCGTACTATCCAGGGCAGAGAGTCAAGGTTAAGACCTCCACAGCTTCTAAACCAGCTAGATGGCTATGTGGCACCTGGAAAGACAATCATGGTGAAGGAACTGTTTGTGCTGTGGAAGCAGGTTTGGTGTACGTGAATTGGCTTGCCTCTGTTCTTTTCGGTTCTAATTTGAATGTAAATGTTCCTCTATGCTGGCAAGATTCAAAAAACATTACCTTGTTGTCCTGTTTTTCGCATGCAAACTGGCAACTTGGTGATTGGTGCATGCTTCCACCTGTGGACCAAAAGGAACAGATGATTCAAGATGCATCTCCATGTGATCCTCGTCACGAGCATAATAAGGCTAGAGGATATAAGACGAAAAATCTTAACCCTAACATTGGGGAATTATTTATGATTGAGAAGATAAAGACCGAAGTTGATATTGTTTGGCAAAATGGTGAACATACTTTGGGATTAGATCCGCTTAACTTAATCCCAGTGAATGTCATAAACAGTCATGAATTTTGGCCCCAGCAGTTTGTGCTGGAAAAAGGTGCTTCTGATGATCCTCTCAAGCCTAGCAATCAAAGATGGGGTGTTGTTCTTTCCATGGATGCAAAAGAGCATACTGTAAAGGTACAATGGAAAACTGCTCCCACATCGGAGACAAATAATTTGACTAGAGATGCAATGCTGGAAACTGTGAGTGCCTACGAACTACTCGAGCATCCAGATTATTGTTGTTGTTTCGGCGATATTGTGTTCAAGGCGGCTCAAAAGCAGCTTGGTGACCATGCTGACAAAGATAATGTGAAGTCGGTGACTGATGTGAATGTAGAGGTTCCTCTGATGAACCGGGACCAAATCAGTTATCAGAATAAATCTGTAGATAATAGTTACCTCTCATGCATTGGCAATGTAACTGGTTTCATAGATGGTGATGTGGAGGTCAAATGGGCTACTGGTTTAACAACAAAGGTATGACAATTTTTATTTTTTTTTGCATTCAATATATTGTACTTAACGATGCTAAATGTAGAACTCTTGAGGTCAACTCTTCCCATATCCGCATTATCTAGATAAACTATTTAATAGATAATGGTAGATCCTATTAGTTTAATGATCCTGTCCTCTCCCCCAATCCTGCTTGTACACGTAAATGTGTGGCTATACAGTGAGGATAAAATTTTTCTTAGCTGAAAATAAGGTTTGTTTGGAGCAGTAGTTTTGTTTTGTGTAGTTAAGGTTGACTGAGAATGACCCTTTCCAAACTTTTGGGATACAGTAGGAAATTGTTGTCAAAATCATGATGTAGTGATAATTGGTAAATAACAGTTAGTTATTATGACAACTAAACTTGGACTACGTCTTACTTATTTGATAATCCTACTTTCTGTTGTAATGCGCTACTTGATAACCTTAACCTTCATCTATAGGAAGTTATTACAAACTTATTTGTGCCCCAACAGGTTGCACCTTATGAAATTTTCCGAATTGATAAGCATGAAGGTTCAGCTGCAACCCCTGTTCATTATGAAGCAAATGTTGAGGAGTTCTCTCAAGAGATGATTGAACATAGAAGTCTTCCATCAGACCAGAAGGGAAAGGTGAGGACAATAAATTCTCTGTATGTCTTGTATCTGTGCACATCCACATGTTTCTAATGTGTATATTTTGTATAGTAATCTAATACTTATGAGGATTATTTGTTGGCACATTGAAATACAAAGGTCTCATCTTGGAAATTGTAGTGAAAAGTCAGGTAGCTAATAGCAAGAGAAAATAAATAGAACTTTTAAACTGTTCAAGATTATGGATCTATTGTCATCATAAAACTGCATTTTTGAATGACAATATAGTTGTTGAGTTTACCATTGATTTTGTAGTCATTAGCTGAATATCACTTTGATGACAGACCTTGTTAGATTGTAATGGCGATAGAGATAATTGTGAAAAGCATCCAGGAGAGAGTAGTTCCTCATCCCTTCCTCAAGCTGCCTTCCAACTTTTCTCCAGCATTAAGGCCAGCATACTCAAAACACTTACTGTAGCATCATTTTCTGAAAAATTCTCCCCAATCCCTAGGTTTGAAGAGGGAAATGAATCTAACTGTCTTGATAAGAAAGATTTGGACACTTGTGACCCTGATACTGAATCACATTTGGTGAGCAAGCTGCAGTCTTCTGAAGGCATAACTCCAAATTGTGTAGTTACTGGGACTCATGAGAGGAATGACTTCCCAGTTTCTTTACACAACAAAAGTTCAGATCAGTTGAAGCAGTTTGATCTAATTGATAATTGCTCAGACCACCACTTTTTTTATGAGGGGAAAGGATTTTCTTTATCTCAGGTTAGAAAGTGACACATCATACTCACGGTGAATTAATTATACTTGCACTGAAAGGATTGGGGCTAATTTGTTTTCCTATTCGTGTCCTTTGTTAGGTAAAAAAGGATTGGGTGAAGAAGGTACAACAAGAATGGAGCATCCTGGAAAAAAATCTCCCTGGTGCACACTTCATCTTATTTATTTTGAGCCATATTATTTTGTATACTTTGCAGCATACAATGTTATACAATTTTTAAACTCAAGCCAGAAATTATATTTGGACTGGGATTGATAGTGCTTTTAACTTCAGCCATTTTTAGCTGGAAGGAGAACACCAAAGTATGTTATAGACAAGTTGCAGTTTTAGGAAGACCCATAGCCTTAGATTTAGTATATTTTTTAAAATGGGTCTATAACTGTTAATTTTCATCACACCTTTCTGCAAAATTCACTTACAATGTTTATTTTCACAAACAGAAACTATTTATGTCCGTGTCTTTGAAGAAAGAATGGATCTGATGCGAGCAGCTATTGTGGGTGTGTCTGGGACACCGTATCATGATGGATTGTTTTTCTTTGACATACATTTCCCTTCAGAGTATCCCAGCCAACCCCCGGTAAGTTTTTGAATGTAGCATTGGTGTGCTTTTCTAAATTCTTTTCATTTATGTGCATGGTAACTCCATTTACATAGCATTTAGCATTCCTACAGCTAAAGCTGCATGGCATATTTGTGACTTTTGCAATCCCATGCAGACGGTGCATTACATTTCTGGTGGACTACGGTTGAATCCTAATTTGTATGAGTCGGGTAAAGTGTGTTTGAGTCTCCTAAATACGTGGACCGGAACAGATGCCGAAGTTTGGAACCCTGGAACTTCAACAATTCTTCAAGTCCTTCTTTCTCTGCAGGCCCTTGTCCTTAATGAGAAGCCTTATTTCAATGAGGCTGGATATGATCAACAAATTGGTAGAGCTGAAGGGGAGAGAAACTCAGTTAGTTACAATGAGAATGCTTTCCTTGTCACATGCAAATCCATTTTGTACCTATTGAGAAAGCCTCCCAAGGTAAAATGACTGCTTCTCTACTTTGGTTTGTCTCTGATTTATTAAACTGACAAATACTAAGTGCCTATAGCTGTTAAGAAACTGGTGGCATCTGAATCTTAGACTATAGTTATGTAGATGAAACATTGACTAACTAAAACAACTCTTGGTGCAGCATTTTGAGGCATTGGTGGAGGAGCACTTTAGACAACGTTCCAAACATATACTTCTGGCTTGTACGGCATATCTTGAAGGAGCTCCTATTGGATGTGCTTTTGGTGGTGGAAATACTCAGAATGAAAACCCAAAGGGAACTTCTGCTGGATTTAAGATCATGCTTGCTAAGCTCTTCCCCAAGCTTGTGGAGGCATTTTCTGACAAGGGAATAGATTGCAGCCAGTTCGCTGAGATGCAAAAGTAACTACTCTATCATTTCACTTATCTGTATAATATCAAATGTATGCTTGATAAAAATAGCAATGTCCTCTTGTAAACCAAAATAAAACAAGGGTGAATGAAGATGTATTGATAATAAATACCCCGTGGTGGGGTACGCGTGTACACATACATATACAATGGTTTGATGATGTGAAACTGTTAAATAAGAACTACAATGATTGGAGTGATTTTCTTGATGTGCCCTTTCATCCGTTTGATGATGATTTCAAACGTGTTATTATGGAGAATAGGGAGTTTGGTGAAGGTATCATTGATCACTTCACTAAATCAATTTGTGTGGCTTTCAGAGGGTTGAAAAGTGTTTCTTTTCAATCTACATTGAATACTTTGTTTAGATTAACACGATGACGACTAGGAAGTCAATAGCAATGCAATAAAGATCACTTCAGTTGGATGTTGCGTGTAGTATATGACATGTCAACCTAAGATGTCTGAGTTAAAACCACGGTTTCGAGTATCTGTCACTGTTGTGTTGACAATGAAAGGGTTGAACAAAAATTAAGTTCCAACCATTTATAAAAAGACAAATGTCCATTATTCCTAATCAAACTAATGTATCATCGCCTAGAATAAAATTGAATTTGATGTTGAATATGCTATACAAACATTTCTTTTTTTCACTTTAAATGTTTCTAAAAGGGTTTAATAGAGCATTATCTAAAAACCAATTAATTGGAAAATATCACTTGGAAAATAAATCACGGTAATAATAATAGGTTGGTTGAGTAAAATAAGGATAAGTATTATTTTTTATTATTAATGAAAAGTTATTAAAGAGTGCAAAGATATGAGTGAAATTTATTAAATAAAAGTAAAAATTAGTAACATTGATTTTTAATCAATTTTGGACTTAATTACCTTTTTATTCTTTTATTTATATATATTTTTTAGTCTTATTATTAATAAAAATGTTGATCTAGCTATTCAATTTTTAAAGGTTATAATAATGTGATCGTTTAATCCTAAAATGATTGACAAATAAGTATTCATAGTTTCAAATTATAGACAATTTATAAAACAACATTAATTTTAGCATATTACATTTTAAAAAAGATACTAGAATTGATTGATGTTTAAAAAATCAATTACTTTTTAAAAATTAAAGATTTAATTGAATAAAATAGAATAAATAAATAAATAATAGTAGTAAATAGATAATTAAGTCTAGATTTGAACTAGTGCAATTCAGACAGAAACTTTTGCTATGAATCGTTTGGTCCTGCTGAAACCCAAGTATATTTTCCTACGTATGTGAAAAAGAGGAACGTGGGTATGTGTGTCGGAGTTCTGGAGTGCTCTGTCCCTTCAACTCCTCTAATTCTGATTCTTTCTTTACAAGTAAATCTCTATTTGGAATTTCTAAAACCCTAGAATTCCAATTCTCCATCCAAATGTGACGCAGATTCAGCAATGGAAACTGTATCACTCGATCTTCTCTTCATCTTTCTTTTCTTCGGCCTTTTCTATTCCTCTGTTTCTATTGATCCTTCAGATTTAGCTTTCGAGTCCACCTACAGCCGCCTCTGCAACCACCTTGTCCCTGCACCGGCGGCGCTTTTCGACGCCGGAACCGTCCCCGGCGTTGCCGACGATCTCCGGTTCCAATCCGGCTATTTCTCCGGCGGTTATCGTCTCTTTAACCGATCCGCCGCTTCGATGCACGCATCGTTCCGCGTGACCTCCGTTCGCCGGAGCGGGAGCGACGGCGTTTACGAATTGCGCGGGCAAATGCTTCTCCAGCAGCGTAGAGGAGCGACGCCGGAGCCGGGAAGGTTGCTCCGGCGAGTTGTTTCGTTCGGGAGAGTGACGCATTGGATGCGCGTTTCCCTGAGTGGATTTTGGTCTCAAATTTCCGGTAACCTTTGTATGTTCGGAACAGGATCTAATGTTAACCAGCTGAATGCTAATGTTGTTCTTAAGCTTCGTTACCCTAGAGATTTGAGCCTTTTGAATTGTTTGATTAGTGGAACACTAGAAAGTTTTGATGACAAGAATAGTTTGCAGTACTTTGAGCCTATTTCGATATTGGCTTTGTCTCAGAGTTCGAAATACAAGTTTACAGTGGCTGGGAATGAAAAGGGGAAAGGTTGTGGAGGTGGATCAGATGGGGAGGGTTTGTCCCTTAGAAACTTAAACCGGGGTGCTTGCACTGCTTTTCTTGGACACACGGATAGGTTTGAATTGGAATATGGGAGTCAATGTAGTAATGTTAGTTGCAATCCTGTTAGTGGTAATGGTGAAGAGTTGCCTGGTTATATGTTTTTTCACGGCACTCTTTGTGCGGAGAAGCAGAAGGTTCAGATGCTGTTGGGTTTTCCCGATTCCGGCCACCAGGATGCTATATTTCCTTTTCATCCGAATACAACATTGGTTTCTGAGGGGAAGTGGGATGAGAAGGAGAATCGGCTATGTGCGGTTGCTTGCCGGATCTTGAACTTCACGGAATCTTCGCTTAGTCCTTATGTTGGAGATTGCAAGATTAGGCTCACTTTAAGGTTTCCTGCAATTTTATCTTTGAGGAACAGAAGTACCGTTTTGGGGCAAATTTGGAGTGACAAAGTGGCTGATGAACCTGGATACTTCAGTAGAGTTGGATTCCAGGGTTCATCGAGGGTATCAAGAAGCCTTCATGGTTTCCAATACAAGTATGCTGAAACTGAGAAGGTGAGAAAATCTTGTGTGGAAATGATGAGTGATGGAGGGAAGGGAAATACATATCCGAGTGGATATTCATCTGATATGGCATTTAGCATGTTAGTGACGAACAGCAAAGGGGAAATAGCTCAAGGTTACGCATCACCACTATCTGTAAATAATCAAATTTATAGTGGACAGTCGTATGGGGCTCCAATTGTGTTGACAGCTGAAAAGTCAAAAGCACACGGAACTCAATCAGAAAACTACAATAATTTGTTGAATGTCAGCTATACGATGAGTTTTAAACCCCCTCCTGGTTTCAAGTTTGGTAGAGGTGTCTTGTCAACCAAAGTAAAAATTGGTGCTGAAGGGATTTACAATAAGAATACTGGAGTTCTTTGTATGGTAGGATGTAGGCGTTTGAGATCAATGGACAAAATACTGATAAAGAATGAGTCTCTGGACTGTGAAATCATGGTTAATGTTCAGTTTCCTCCTTTGAATGCAAAAGGAGGTGAAGCTCTTAAAGGAACTATTAAAAGCACACGACAAAAGTCAGAGCCTTATTATTTTGATCCTCTTCAGTTGTCTTCATATTCCATTTACACAACCCAAGCAGATGCTTCCATCTGGAGAATGGACTTTGAGTTAATTATGGTATTGGTATCAAACACACTTGCTTGTGTTTGTGTAGGATTGCAACTCATCCACGTGAAAAAGCACCCAGATGTGCTTCCTTACATTTCTGTTGTGATGCTTGGTGTTATTACTCTAGGTCACATGATTCCCCTGATATTGAACTTTGAAGCTTTATTCATGGGGAAACACAGCGTGCAGAATACTTTTGTTGGGAGTGCAGGCTGGCTTGAAGTGAATGAGGTAGTTGTGAGGATGGTGACAATGGTAGCCTTTCTTCTAGAGTTGCGCCTTATACAATTGACCTGGTCCTCAAGACAGGGTGAGGGAAGCCATCCAGGTCTCTGGGGTTCTGATAAAAAGGTCCTTTATATGATTCTACCATTGTACATTGGAGGTGGATTGACTGCTTGGTTGGTGCACTTATGGAAGACTTCTTACCAAAAAAAATTTAGACCATTTCGGCTTTCCCGCCACAAGTTTAAGCTTCCTCGTGGGTATATACACCGACCTCCTTCCCTCTGGGAAGACTTTAAATCTTACGCTGGTCTGCTCCTGGATGGTTTTCTGCTCCCACAGATTCTGCTTAACATAATATTTAACTCAGAAGGGAAAGCTCTAGCCTCTTCCTTTTACGTTGGGACAACAGTTGTTCGTATACTGCCCCATGCATATGATCTTTTTAGATCTCACATTTCTGCATGGTACCTTGATTTGTCATACATATATGCAAACCACAGAATGGGTTTTTATTCCACAGCATGGGACATCATAATCCCTTGTGGTGGTATTTTATTTGCTCTTCTTGTATATTTTCAGCAGAAATTTGGCAGTCGGTGCATTCTTCCAAAGAGGTTCAGAGAAAGTTCTGCCTATGAGAGAGTACCTGTTATTGGCAATGACGATTTATGAAGGCCTCATTGATTGCGTTTTGTAAAATGATTGTTATCCTTCTAACATTTTTTATTTAGTTTCGGAAGGCATAATATAAATAGCAATAGAAGGTATACACTTCAGGATCTAGCAGTAGAGGAGGATTTTGCTCATATCAAGAAGCCTTCTTAACCTCCTTTCAGAGCTGATAGATCATCGTTTTTCTTTGGGAAATTTTGTTGAGACAAACACATGTTGAGCAGCTGAGGACTTGTCGTCATTTTGTTTAAAAGTACATAAGTTGTGACGAAGGTTTTTTCCTCCAAATATCACATTATATTGCTAGACAATACAAATTCGTTGATAGCTTGGGTTAATCCCTATTGATGAAAAGGAAAAAAGAGTAGCGGTGTTAGTTGACACTAAATTAAATTTTACTTTAGTTCATTTGAATTAATGCTAAAAATCTTTTTACATTTTTTTGTTAATAACTACAATTGCTCTTTTTATTCTGCAAATTAAATCTACCAAGCCAAATCATCTTTAGGTATATTATTATGACTGTTATTATTTGGTTATAACTATGTCTTCAGCCTTCGTTTATTGAAAAATCGGTTAACAAAATGTCCAGACTCGTCCTGAAAAGGTATTTTCTAAGAATGACAGACTTCAACAGGAAAAAGAAAAGTCAGGGAATTTTTGTAAATCTAGTCGAAAATAAGAAAAATTGAAGACTCTCTCGGAAACAAAAAAATGCATGGTTCTGAAAAAGAATATAATTTTCATACTCCACAAAAAAAAATTATATATATATATATATATATATATATATATATATATATATATATATATATATATATATATATATATATATATATATATATATATATATATATATATGTATATATATATATATATATATATGTATATATCAATCAATTAAAAATTCCCTCTTAACAATTAATAATTGCTATAAAATTAAACAATCATATTATTCAGGATAGCTTATAATTAAATAACACCATTCAAACGTAAACTATGAATATATTTAAATTAAGTTCTTCAGAAATGATTTTCCTTTTCTAATTTATTGCTAAATACGAGTTATATGAGATCTATATAAAAATAACTTCCACAAAATAAGTTTTTCCTTAAAGGGAAAATCCTTCCGGTCACTGGAATTAATTGAAGAAAAAGTGTAGTAAGTTTTCTACTTAAGAGCCATTTAGGTTATTTCCGATTATAAAATTTAAATTCAAAATCGCCAACACGCGTTTTCATCAAGAGGTGCTAGATGCTGATTAATAATGTTAAACCTAAAATATGGTTGATTCAGTGGCAATGTCGTGTTCTGTTAGAGTTGGTTGCACTAAATATGAACAGGATGTACAGAAAACGGCGGACAGGCAAAACATCTGATAATCCTCCAATGCTAAACTGCAGAGATTCACAACTTGTGTTGCAGCAAAATTACAGGGCAACAATCAGACTCCTTCCTTAATGAATCGTGCCAATGGGAGTGTCACTGAAAGAAAGCAAAACCTACTTTACGTTTTCACATAGCATAACCTGAAAATAAATAACCACATTTGAATCAGAATTAAAGAAATTCTATGAAATACAAATATGTGATTATTAAGGCTACGGTTAAAGAAAGATAGAGATACTGATATATCTAACTTTACATAGTAATCAACATTAACATTAATATGCACAGACATATCTTTAGGTAATGTGAAAGGCATGCGCATATTTTATCCGACTTTCACAAATATTTGCAGCATGCTAAAAAGAACAATTTATAGCAATTAACAAAGAGAGAACTTGGATGACCCAAAATGGACAACTTTAGATACACTCGATAAAACATTGACCCTATTAAAAAAAATAATCAAATATTTAATAAGTTACATGGAAAGTGCTGCTTTAAATTTTGTTGTCATTGAGTTAAGAAACAACTGTTTTGTTTTTTATGTGTACATACACGAGTTTATCTGTAGGAATCCATTTGCACGCATACAACGAGCTTTGACTTGCCATTAGTGGTCCTCAACATTGTGTTAGAAACTGGTAACTTGTACTGGTCCACTAGCATGTTGATACTACCACCTGGGAATATACAGAAACACATCTCAGCAACTCGGCACAGTAGCCCCTTTTATTTTGGGTCGACCTGCACATGCATATTATCTCACGAATGCATGGGTTAACTCAATAGCAAACTGTTTCAAGCATTAACTTCCCAATCTCTATACACCACGATAAATTGTAGTTTACTTGGTATAAAATTCAGCTTCAGTGTTACTAATTACTTACTTAGCAACTACAAATATCCTGGTGTCTTCATATTCAATATGGACTAAAATATTATAAAGAAACAGAACATGATGTAAAAGTTACCTCCAATCACCACCTTAAACAGACTTCTTGCCGCTAACTATTCGAGATATCTGAAGACCCCTGCTGAAAGCTTCATTAAAGAGAATTCTAGTTTGCATTGATTGAAATCCAGGTAACCATGAGAATATAGCCATTGGAGCCATAACAATTATGCCAAACAGCAAATCATATATACGAGCCAAGGAAACAACAGTCTCCCACACTTTAGTTGTCTGCAGAAATGGCCTCAGCACCTGGGCTATTAAAATCATTCCCCATCCTGTTGGAACGAATGCCAAAAAGCTTGATAGGAGATCAACAAATTTTAAATGAGCAAACTCCAGTAGGAGGAAAACTACAAGAACGGTGACTAGAATTACAAGAAGCTGAACTGATCGATAGTATATGTGCTCCGTTGTAGCATATTTATCCCTGGCATATGCTATGGTGATATAAATGGCAACAATCACAACCATGACTACCCAAGACAACAAGTAAACAGCTATACTAGTATTTCCACCTGCAATACCTAGCTGATAAACAATGCCATACTGAAAGAAGAAGAATCGAAGGTCTAAAATGATTTCCAACAGCTTTCCCCATATACCGGTTGTTTTTAAATGGTCTTGCTCCTCGTACCACCATGTTTCCCAGCTATATTCTGCCTTTCTGAAGGGCCCACCTGGATACCATATCCAATTCATAAAATCTTCGAAGTCATATACAGTCTTCAACCAATCAAATCCAGAGGGGTTAAAGACAAAAGGAGACATTATCCATGAAACAACAAGAAACCAGCTTGAGATTGTCATAGCTATGTACACAAAAGTATCCTTTGCCAAGGGACTATGAGCAGCATACACAATTAAAATAACCCCAAGTTCAATACCCTTCACAAAATGGCTTCGAGCATATAGTCTATAGTTCTCAGCAAAACTCTTGTGTGACACAACAAAACCACGACCAGTGGCTCGGTACTTAGCACCACCATGAAGTATAGTCCGACCAAAGAAATGTGTGCGAGTCCCCAAAGAGAATGTGTAAAATAGTGATGCAAGCTGCAATTGCATCGTCAAGAAGTCCCAAACAGCAGGAAGGAACCCATGCTCCAGAGAGTTTTCAACAATCATTGGGAGTGCAGTGAAAATACCAACCTGGATAGCAAACTGCTGATTTAGAACTGCACCAAGGGCTTTATTGTTGGTAGCATTATCCAGGGCTGCACCTTCAATTCCACTGAGAGCCATATAAAGGCGGCCCCAAAGGAAGGCATAAACCATCAGTACAATAACCATCGAGTTAAAATAAAATCCTATGGTCGTGTAGAACACTGAAAGCATGCGAAAGAAGTCTAATCTATGACCTAGACGGTACACATCTCTGCTCAGGACCTGCTCACCATTGCCACTAGCAATCTTGGCCTCAAACATGGATATTTGATTCAAACCAACATCTCTTCCTTTGCCTACCTGTATATATTCGTGATGTGTAACATTGCCACCTCGCAGGGTACAATTGAAACCAGCAAAAATATCTTCACTGATATTGATCACTCTGGAGGCCTTGCTAATTCCACCACGACCCAAGAACCAGAATCTGTCAAATACATCCGGATGACCATAGTGCATTCGTACTTTCAAAGGGTTTGCCAGAACACGCTGACCTAGTGTCACAAAGCTTGTCTCTTGAGCTGACATGAACCATGCGAGTGAGGAAACCGATCCTGTGAAGATATTTTCTCGGACCCCTAAAATGGTTGGTCTGCCAACACCATAGTTCGCATTGAACTCCTCTAGCAGATTCCGCATTTTGAGAGCTTCCTCAAAATAATTATCTTGATTCATATCAATGGTCTGAACTGCATCGCCCCGTGTAAAGATTATGGCATGATTCTGATTTTCTGGTTTCCCTTCACCAAGTTTTAAAGGACCAGGCAACCGGATCCGGTAAATCTCAACCTCACTCTTCAACTGCTGATCATACTTCACAAGAACAGAGTAATATTCAGTCTCCTCCCTCCCTAAAGAAACCTCATCAACATAAGCCACTCGAAGGGCTTCATTTTTTTGCATCAAATACAATATCTCATCGGCACGGGGATTCTTGTCAGCCTTGTGGTGCCCATACATCTGGCATGCCACTACATACGTGAACTTCATCAGAGCACTCCCATATTCATGTCCCTTGAATAACATAGAGACGCTGCTATCTGCCGGCCTGAGATTTGTCTGTAAAGATGAAGGCCCATTTGTGGATAGGCCATTTAAACTGCTGTTTTGGTTTGTTGAAACATGTGAAACAGTATGTTCTGGTTCCTGTCTCACGTCCATTTCAGATGCTGAATCAAGGAACGCTAGCACCTTAAGGGCCCGATAATAATACATCATCCCCCTAACTGTGCGAGACAAAGTTTGACCTCTATGAGATACCCAAAGGCGGAGATCCCTGGCCTTTTCTGTAGTCCAGATATCATCCTCATCTTTCAACCCTTCTCTTTGCATCCTTTCCATAAAATTTTTCCATTCATCTTCATAAATCTTTTGCAGATAAAATAAGGTAGTAATACCATCCTCATTCTCCTTTCGGAGAGCCTCTTTGCTATACAATACTTCCTCATCATAGTATGGGGTCAAAACACTGAAAGCCATCATTTTCTCAACAAGGGGAGCACGGGGCATGTTCATAAACAAAGAATTGGTAAAGAAGGCAATTCGGCGTCTTGCCTCAAGATTCAATGGGACATTGTGCATTGAGTCTCTAGAAGTAAGAATTGTATGCAATCGTCTGAGCTGCTCAGAAAAGACTGCATCTCCAGCATCAGGAAAAGTTATAGCATTCTCAAAGAGCAGTCCTTCATCAGTTGTGGAACTTTGTCGTGCCAGACCATCCTGACGTAGCTGGTTGATGGTCTTCTTCGCCTTTGGGAATTCACGAACAAATAATTCGTACAAAGCTTGCAATAAATTTACAGCCTTATTCATGTCTCTCTCTGATTGTATCAAAAGCTGAACAAATTCACTCACCTTAGCATGTATCTGAGGTAGCCGAGACATCTTGTATGCTTCTGTTAATTTCCCCATCTGAATGTGGTCGTCTATGACCCTGAATATATTGGTCACAATGGAATACTCTTCTTTTTCAGCTTTAAGAATCATGGGAAACAAATATTTAATACTGTCATAAGCTTCAATGACAGCACACCGACGATACTCATTCTTGCATATTTTCAACCAAAGAGACCAGTCAGACTCATTTTCTAGCTCTTTAGCCTGACTGACAGCAAGCAGTAGCTCATTGCAGAGAAGGATACATGGCCATCGAATAACTCTAATATTCCAACAATTTGGCGGCAGTTTCAAGAGCTCAAGTTCTCGATAGCTGATGATATCTTCTTCCCTAAAAGTTAGCATAATCTCATTCCATATTAAGGCAAATCTGGTAGCATCCACTTGGCTTGATTCAATCTTTTTGAAGGGCTGACCAAGTCCGTATCGCAGTTTCAACCTATGGATAGCTTCGTAAAGCTTCTTTAACAGTGTAGCTTGTGGAGTTAGCAGCTTCTCCTCTGGCATCAGATTGAACTGCATGGCACTGGCAAAGAACTGAAATCTAAGTCTGAGTTGTGTTACATTCCGAATTTCACCCAAATGCGAGAACAGACCAATTATTGCACCATAAAAGGCGGAGAAAATTGAATACCATATTTGCAAATCCATGAAGTATACAAGAACAACTGGCAACCACAGTAAGACAACTGCTACCCTGTTGGTGTTGTTGAAAAACTCATGCCATTTGTAAGAAATGTGCCTAAGATTCAAAAGAGCCTTTGTTGGAGCAACTAGAGGCTTGATCTGAACAAAATAACTGAATGAAAACTTGGAAGCTAATACTGCTACCCAGAATACAGTATACTTTACATTATCTATAAGCGATTGTCTCACACCCCGGCCCACGAAAATCCGAGTATGAAACCACCACGTCAACAAATATACTATGCTCCAGTCTGATTCCTCAATGACGTTCCTCAACCATGGCACCACAAACAGCACCAATGCCAACAACTCCGGGATAACAAAGAAAAGGACAACTTTAAGAAATGTCATAATCCTCTGATTGGCTGCATCAGACCAGATTGAACTTGAACCCTTCTCAATCCAAATCATTCCATAAAAGACCGAAAACAAAACAGTCCACGTTATGGCAACCATGCTCTTCAGCGCCATCCTCACTCCAAGCCAAGTTGTCTCTCTAGTAACCAAGCTATACTGTGTCCCGGCATCAAGAACAGATTGAAGCAACCTCAGAGCACTCCAAGTGATAAACACAGTCAACATCTTCACCTGCACATCCCTTCTCTCCAAGGCCTGCCACGGATAAGTGGTACCCTCCCAAGAAACAATAATCGCTGCCTGAAAGAACAAAATCAGCATCACCCAAAGCCTATCAAAACTCTTGTAAACGTTCCAAAACGACCTCTGCTCCACAAAACCAGTTTTCCCTACGCGCTTCTCCTTCGGAGTAGTCCCGAAGAAATTACTATCAAAATTCAAAGGCCACCCGAGCCTCTTCAAACACCTTCTACTCCAAAAGTACTCATTAATGTCATCATAATTTCTCCATGCAGAGTGCGGAGCCTTTCCATTTCTGCTACTATCAACCTCAACCTTAATAGTATTATAAATTGGCATAATCACAGACTTTAAAAACCCCAATTCACCAGAAACCGTAGGCATAAAAGGACGACCAGTATCAGGATCGATGTGTTCATCGATAACAAGATTAACTTCCTTCGCCATGAAATGGTAAATATAACATATGCACTCCGGAGTGAAACGAAGGTTACCGGCCTCTCCCCAAACCAAAAGGTACAGCGCAACGTACACCAACTCGCGCCGGAGATCGGTCGGGTCGCGGCGGCGCGCGAGCAGCACGTTCGACTTCAGGCCGAGGTACGAGCACCATGCGGAGTAGTTGTGTAGCAGCTTCCGCCGAAAGCGCCGCAGCACGTCGGGGTCGAGCGCGTCAACGATCGCTGGCGGCGGGTCGAGGCGCATCTGCGAGTTGGCGAGGTGGAGAACCAGGTGCTCCCTCTGGTTCCGCGCGTTGTCTATTTGGAACCCGAACAGCAAGCGGAGCCAGTCCAGAAGGTCCATCCCCGTCTCCCACCGCATGAACTGATGCTTCGGGAGGTCTCCGACGGCGCGTAGCGCCGCCGCAGCCGCGCGTACCTCTGGATATCGCAGCGACGGGTGGTCGTTCCAGAGGTCGTGCACTGGGATAATGTTGTAGACGGAGTTTACCGGCGGCGGAAGGTTACCAGCGCCGCGCCGCGCGGTGACTGGACGCTGTCTTAAACTCATAGCGACAGAAGCGGAAATGGAGTTAAACGGTTAGTTACTTACTAAACCACTTTGGGAGGCATTTTGTCTCTTGAGGTTATCGCGTTTTATTGCTTTGCCTTTCATTTTCTCTTCAATTTATCGTTGGGTTTTGCTTTGGAAGAAGCGGTTTCAGTTTCAGTAGACTCCGAGGAGTTGGAGCGAGGAGGAGTTGCAAACGTAGAAGAAAAAGAACTGAAACTTTTATCTGACTGCTGGTCTTTTTGGCTCTACGCGATTTGGAGCAGCGTGTGGCGCACGCTCCAATGACAATGCTTTTGAACGGGGATTCAAATGTCTGACCAACATTACTAATGTTTGAGCAAAATGGTAATAAGCAGTTAATAGCATGAAACGACGCGCCCCTGTATGGTGGGTCCCGCACTGCATTAGGGACCCTTTTCCTGATGATACTAACGATGGCTGTGATGTGTCCCACGTGGGCATTTGATTTTGAATTTATCTGGATTCTAGTAAAACGACACCGTCTGAGAATCTCCTTTTACAACTTTTTTTATTCAGATGATGCGTGAGAATATCTGTGTTCTACGCGGTGACACGTGCAGCACGTGGCCTGCTACAGATGAAGTTTTTAGCCTAAATGGATCGTGGAGTGTCCCTTCCTTGTCTTTGAAAATGTAACTCCCACTTTCTTTCATTTCCTTTATGACAATCATTTATTACAACTTTGGACCTAATCAGACTCAAAAGGATTAGAATAGAATAGCATTCGCCATTTTCTAATTAAGAATCTTGTTTTCATTATTATTAAGTCTGACCACTCACTTAATCACAACGCACAAAAGTTAAATTATGTAGATCTCTTCAACAGTTGTTAAGTATCTGAGTCTGAATTTAAAAAATCGTTTTGCATGGCATATGAAAAAAATATACATCGATCAACTAATTATAAATTAGTAACTATATTAGAAGTTACTATATTTACTAATCCAAGTTCTTACGCATCCTTCAATCCGTACACTGTTGTGTGAAATGCGATTAGAGCATACAAAGCAAAGAATGATCGTGTTCCATTCCTAGGGCCAAAGTTGATCTTGTCTCATTATAGTAATGGGCACAATGCAAATAATATTAACAAACGTTATCTTGTGTTGGCCCACATTGTCTAATTTAAAGTTGCATGCATTGAATACCGTCTGATTGAATTCCATGCCAAACAAACATTACAGCAGCGTACGCAACCATATAATATAACATTTCCTCACATACACATCACGCATTAATTCAATCTGAAAAGGCTGTGTGTGCTCTTCTTACCTTATCCGCACGCCAACATTAACATCGCCACCTATGTCTATTCTCATACCTCCAAAAGACGTTATATATAAATACATTTTAATTCAATTGTGGAAATTCAATCATTACAAATATCACCAGCATCAATAAATGTTCATTATTAACCTACTGCAACACCAACATTGCTTGCAGTTGAAGCTTCTCATCCCCACACAATATATTTTTACTCTGCCATAAAACATAAATCTTCATGTAAAATAAAGTATAGAGCATTAAACAGTACTCCTCGTAAAAAATGATGAGTTTCCTAGATTTGCACATCGTGACATCAAATAATATTATTGAAAAATGAGGAGATTGGATAAACTCCATACATATAACGAACGTTGGAAATCACGTAATTCATTTTCTCAAATTATACTTCAGTCTCTCCATTCCTATACGTTTATATATCAAAGGGAGAGAGGGCTGAGTGAAAATTCAAATCCCCCTGCTTCCTGGTTGGACCCACCCACTTGCCAAAGAATCGGAAGTTCATATAATTAAAACGAAAAATTCCACATCAGATCTTCACCGGTGTTGTTCCATGGTATATTTCAATTACCGATAAAAATGGCAAGTGTTGTCTTTGGCATGTAAGTTTGCACTAACCAGGATAGACATGATCACTGTACATGTGAGCCGTCATATTTAAACCCTTAAGCATTGCTTCTCCTTTGACATTGAAGTTGAAGACACATAATCCACCATTGTTGAGATCAATTGAACGAAACCTGCACATTATGAACAATGTTAACTGCAAGATATGGCAGAGAATCAGAGTGTTGCCTTCATGCTGCACATGCAAGAGGTCTTGACATTTTGATCAATGAGAACAAGAAGATTACTAAATTACTTTAGCATGGTATGAGGGCATCCTTAACTCTGATATCCAAACAATGTTGCCAGGGAGTTCTGCATTTGTGTGATGGCGGAAGAAGGAAAGGAGAAAACTCAGAATGGTGGAACAAATCTTTACCTGCTCGAAAGTGGGGTTTCATAGATGGAACCTACAAAGAACTGAAAAGGATGCACCTGAGAAGGAAGATTCTGGCCAGTCCAATCCATGATCATGTCCGGGATATAAAACATGATTGAAACAAACTTGCATTCCACTATGATGTATGTGGAAGACTTGTGGGAAGATATTAAAGAACATTTTTCAGTTGTGAATAGGCCAAGAATCCAACAACTAAAGGCGGAATTGGCAGATTGCAAACAATGGGGATTGAGCGTGGTGGGGCAGTGTGGTGAACTGAAAACATTGTGGGATGAATTGGCCAATTATGAGCAAATTGCGCATGTGTAGCAAATGCAAATGCGGTGTGGTGTCCAAAATCGAAAAACGGAGAGGAGGAGAAGGTTCATCAATTCCAAATGGGGTTTGATGATTCCAGCTATGGATCAGTGCGGTCAAGTGAGTTGGCAACAGACCCCCTGTCTTCATCAAATCAAATCTATGCAATTATGGTGCAGGAGGAGAGAATTAAAACCATAACCAGATTCAAGGAGGAAAAGGGAATGGTCGTGGGTCTTGCCATGCCAGCAGGATCCAAAAGCAAGGGTGGAAGAGAGGAAAAAGATAATACACTTGTGTATTCTCACTGTGGAAAACAAGACATGATCAAATGGGTGTTCTAAAATTATTGGATATCCAGGTTGGTGGGGTGATTGCACATGAGCTAAAGCAGGAAGCAATGAACCAAGACAAGAACATCTGTACAGAAGGTAAAGGAAGTGTAGCACATGTAAAGGAAGTGTAGCACATGTTAATGTGCCAAAATTGAAATGCAACTTGATATATGTGTCACAGTTAACAGATGAAGCACACTGTGTGACAAAGTTTACTAATAAACTGTATTTAGCACAGGACCTCTCTTGGAGGATGCTGATTAGAGTGTGTGACTGAAAAGATGGGTTCTACATATGTCGTGGTCAACAGCAATATCATGATAAAATTACCAATGAACTCATGAAGCCTAAAAGAGATAATGAAAGTCATCAAAGCTGAAAGCTTAACTAGCAGAATAGCCAGTAAAATCAAAATCAGAAGTACATTTTTCACCTAGTAAGTAGCCCAAGATCAGTTTAAATATTTTAATTTCATAATCAGCACTTGAAATTTCAAGCAAGCTATACACGGCTGAGAATCAATGTCAACACAGTATTGACAGTGGAGAGATTTTTATATTGCCATGAAACCACTGACCCTTGTTATGTATAGTAAGTTTGTTGACCTTTATAATAATTATTTTAAAAGTCATACTAAAGATTTTTCATTTGTTAATAACTAGTAAAAGTGCATGTTATTTAAACTAAATTAGAATCAAAGTACATTTTTTACTAAGTGGGTCCAAGATCAGTTTAAATATTTAATTGCATAGACAACATTACCTCTCTGGGCCAAGGCCTAAAGCAGTGCAAATTAATGCCCTCAATATAGATTTGTGAGTCACAACCAGAAAGTTTTCTCCCTGAAGAATAAGGTAAATGTTGTACTTCACTTTCAAATCATTACTAGCGAAACTATTATCAACTACAAAGAAATCTTACAGGCGACAACAACATTTCCTTCCAACAATCTCTTGCAGTTATCCAGAGATCTCGTGCAGGATATCTACCATTCATGATAAAATTGGCCGGTTCTTCTCTCCAAGTTGTATACTCTTTGGGATATATTCGCTTAGCATCCACTGCCTCCAAATGAGGAACATACTGATTTAGTTAATTATAAAGAATGGTGGGAATGATACAGATAGAAACATGATGTAAAATGAAAACAATTTCAAAACTCGGTATCATTAACTTTGACAGGTGTGAAGTTATTTTTCCTATCGAAAGGAACAAAAGTTAACAGTAAATAATAATTATAATAATCAACTGAAGCATCTCAAGTTCTCAACAGGCAACATTAATATGAGAAATGCAATGTAAAATATAGATTTGACTCCTCTAAACTGAAAAGGAGTGTGAAATGACTAAGTAAAGGTGCTTCCACTCTTGATTCAAATGTAGGACTTTAATTCAGATCAAGGATGGATATACTAATATTTTTACTTTCTCATTGCTTTAGACATGCCAAATCCATGTTCCTATAATATATAACTAAAGCCACAGACATATCAAAACATACTTTATCAGAATTTTCAAGTAGAGCAGAGGCAGTCTCACCATTTGTCATGCCTTCAAGGTGATATAGAGGTATCTCTCTAAGTGAATCAAGATAAACCAATGGCTTTTCCCTGCCTTGCCATACAATTTCAGCAGTTTGCTACATCAAACAACCCATTTTAATACAATGATGAGCGGTATTAGGCAATATTAAAATTTTACTGGCCCTAACCTTGGCACGAGATATTGGACTTGCAAAACATTTGTCAAAGTTTATATTTTCCAAGGCTTTCTTGCACCTTTCTGCTTGCTCTTCTCCAACTTTAGTTAATACAGACAAATCTGAGCTTCCCTGAGCACATATAATCAATTTAATGACAGTGGATAGCAGATGCAGAAAACGATGAACAAGAAGCAAAAACTTCAGTCCTAAAAAACAAGTAGCTCTCAGTATAGTTTAAATGATGAACAAGGCATTTCAGAATGAGAACAGAAAGGAGAGCATAATCACCCATGCATTTACAAACCAAGCCCGCCATTCCTTCAAACCCCAAAAGCTAATAAATTAAAACTAGAATGCGAACCTGAATCCTACTTTCTGCATTCCAAGTGCTAAGACCATGCCTTAAAAGAGTCACTTTCTTTGGTGAAGAGATTAACTCATCCGTTAGTGATGCTGTTGCTTTTGCGAAATCATATGCACCACCAGTTATAGAGAAATCAATACTAGCCGTCGTAGGTTTATCTGCATGAAGGCAGCAGAAAATCAACTCTAATCAAGTTGGAGTAAATGTCTAGAAAGTTTTCTAGGGATATTTTAGCCACACACTTGATATCCTATAGTGTTTTTAACCACTTCTTGAGTTAAATCTACCAAAACAAATATTTCCAATTGACGATCTAGGGGTGGATCATTATCGTTATACTACGGTACATGTAGCCAAAATTCATCCTATTGCCCATTATCAAAGAATATAGATACGAGACTTTTAGAAGTAAACTAACGTCAATTCTATTATTTTGTCTCTGTGACATTGATGAATTAGTAAGTGGGCACAACATAAGAAGTTGAAAACTCATAATTCCTTCACCTGGTGGCGTAAGCTCTGAAGTAGTAGTAGTGGTAGTAGAAGAAGAAGAAGAAGCTGAGGAGCGAATTCGGAGAAGAGGAAGAGCGCGTGACGAAGTCCGAAGTTGAGGGAGAAGTGGCCATGGCCATGGGCTAGGGAAGGAAATAGAATTGGAAGGTGAGCACAAATGTGTGGTCATCAAGAAAATACCTGAAGTGCCCATTTTCCCTTAACTGACACACAACACAAAGCACGTATAAGAAGAGTAAGAGTTTGAGTTTGAGGTTGTGGTTGTGTTTTGTGCTCATGCTATGGTGTCATTCATTCTCTACTTATCCATGCTCCACAACCTTTTCTTAACTACCTCTCTCTCTTCCTTCTACACTCCTTCAAGGTGTTTAATGATTGGGCCTCAAGACACTGTCTTTCGACTCAGCCCATCAAGTTATGGCCCATTTGCACCATCCCTTTATAGACTCTTCTATGGATGTCACTAAAAATTATTTAGGATCAAAAATAAACATATCCATAGATATTTATGAATAAAATTATCATATCTCACATAGGAGCGAGTAACAGGATCAAAGATTTCAATTATCCTTTAATCAATGAACAATGACTATTGTCATATCTAACTTACAAAAAATTGTTATCTTTAGATAAAATTTTTAAATAATTGGAAATAAAGTTATTAATGAAAGAAATATTAACAGTTCAAAATTAATTTATAATTTGATTTTATAAACATAGGTTTTTATAAATATAAATATTTAGAAGTTAAAATGATTTTTTTAGACTTTTACTCTAATATAGAACTTATTTGAATTTACTTTTTTTAGAAAAAAATAAATTTATTCATAAAAATATTTTTTTATGGTTTGATTGAATTACATTTTAAAATTAAAATTTCATTCGAGCATATGTTTAAAAGTTTTTTTTTTAAGTAATGTTATTTAAATTAAAAAAATTCTCGGTATCTACTTAAAAAAATTAAGCAAACATCTAAATAGAATATTTAAAAAAAAATCATCCATTAAAAAGAAAATAATTCACTTATTTGACTTTTTTGTTTAGCGAAAGTGTGGATTTTACATCCACCAGCCACTGCTCTGCCCTATATAAGGACCACACCCTATTTTATGGTTCCTTTCTGAACCCCAACCCAAATCACCTTAGCTAGGGCTTTCACTGTCCGTTCTCTGATTCCAACTAAATAAAACGGAACACTTCAAAAGCTTAATTAAACGTTAATCTTTGGAAAGTGAGTGAGTGAGAGAGAAGAAGCATGGATTTGGAAGAGGAACAAGAGTACGAGCAGCAAATGATGGAGGAAGAAGACGACGAAGACGATATCACGCAAGAGGATGCGTGGGCCGTTATCTCCGCCTACTTCGAAGAGAAAGGCCTTGTTCGTCAGCAGCTCGATTCCTTCGACGAGTTCATCCAAAACACTATGCAGGAAATCGTCGACGAGTCCGCCGACATCGAAATTCGACCCGAGTCGCAGCACAATCCGGGTCACCAGTCTGATTTCGCCGAGGTACCTTCACTCCACTTTACCTTCCAACTTTTCTGTTATATTTTCTACTCTGCACTGTTTAGGTTAACGAGTTCGTTCGTTGCGTTTTCGTAGACTATTTACAGAATCAGCTTCGGCCAGATTTACTTGAGTAAGCCCATGATGACGGAGTCTGATGGAGAAACCGCCACGTTGTTTCCCAAGGCTGCTAGGTTAAGGAACCTCACCTATTCAGCTCCTTTGTATGTTGATGTCTCCAAGAAGGTCATCAAGAAGGGGCACGATGGTGAAGAAGTCACCGAGACTCAGTATTTCACCAAAGTTTTCATTGGCAAGGTGTGTCTCTTGATTCTGGATTAGGCTAATTTTGATTTCGTTGTCTATGCTTAAACCCAATGTTGTTTGGTTGTTGCTGTTATTTGTAGGTTCCTATAATGCTTCGGTCTAGCTATTGCACGTTGTACCAGAATTCGGAGAAGGATTTGACTGAACTTGGAGAGTGTCCATATGATCAAGGAGGGTATTTCATTATTAATGGGAGTGAGAAGGTTCTGATTGCTCAGGAGAAGATGAGCACCAACCATGTGTATGTGTTCAAGAAGAGGCAGCCGAACAAGTATGCTTATGTGGCTGAAGTCCGGTCAATGGCCGAGTCCCAGAACAGACCGCCCAGTACTATGTTTGTGCGCATGCTCTCTCGGACAAGTTCCAAAGGGGTAATGCTAATTCTGCAATGTGACTTTCCTTGGGGCAAGTTGCTTTTCATGGTCATGGGTTGTATTAATGTCTGAGTTTATGATTTTCCTCCTTCAGGGTTCTTCAGGACAATATATACGGGCCACTCTTCCTTATATTCGAACTGAAATTCCCATCATTATTGTGTTTCGAGCGTTGGGGTTTGTTGCTGACAAAGATATACTCGAACATATATGCTACGATTTCTCAGATACTCAAATGATGGAGTTGCTTCGTCCTTCCCTGGAAGAAGCGTTTGTTATTCAAAATCAACAAGTGGGTTATGCTAATTTTATATATTACATGCTTGCAGCCACTGTGATCCCGCTTGTTTAAGTCTAGAATTTATATTTTTTTTATGAGAGCATTTTATTGTCTCCCAGCCCATTTCAGTCTCTGACTTATTTCCTTGCTCGGGCTGAAATAATCTGCTTTTCCTGTTTTTCTTTTTTTTTCTTCCAGCTTGGTGAAGCCTTCTGTCTGCTTATTCTACCTTAAATTCTTTCCTTTTATATATTACATTTTTTTTTTGTCTTACTGTACTCGATTTCATATGATGTCATCTGATTTTGCAGTGGAATGTTTATTTCTTTTTAATTTCAGATATTTCAAACTTTTATTATTAGTGAAATATGGTGTCCTTCTATACGTTTTTTAATTACACTCCTCCATGCACTTATATTTAAGCAATTTTCTTTTATTTTCTATTAATTTTTTCTCAACTGCAGGTTGCACTTGACTACATTGGGAAAAGAGGAGCAACTGTTGGTGTAACCAAGGAAAAGAGAATTAAGTGAGTTGAGTTAGATTTCTATGAACATGAGGATGATCTGTGTTCCCCCTTTTTTGAGTTACGGTTACACTTGTATCATAATCTGCAGGTACGCCAAGGAGATCCTCCAAAAGGAGATGCTCCCTCATGTAGGGGTTGGAGAGTATTGTGAGACCAAGAAAGCCTACTATTTTGGGTTAGTTTACTGTTTTTAGGTTGTATGTTTTCATGTTGATGACTTAGTGAGTACTTATTATATTATCATTGTCCCTCAGATATATTATTCACCGACTACTTCTGTGTGCACTTGGACGGAGGGCTGAGGATGATAGGGATCATTACGGCAACAAAAGGCTGGATCTGGCTGGCCCTCTACTTGGGGGTCTTTTTAGAATGGTTTGTATCTCTAAACATTTATATAATTGATACTGGTGGTAAATCAGGTTCTCGATGCCTTGTGTGTGTAGTTGTGTTTTTATAATTAGAAGTGAAAATTGGTGAAGAAATGTAAATAACTGCCATGATTGATGGGAATTTTTTATAATGGTGTAGTTGAAGGTTAGTTTTAGAAACAGTTGTAGGATAAAATTGTGTAAAAGATGTGTACATGGATACATATCCCCTTAATTATTAGATTAGATTACCTAATTTTGTGTGTCTTTTAATGTAGTTAGTAACTTTCTAATTAGGCAATTACAGGCTACTGTAACTTGTGATGCAGCTATTCAGAAAGCTAACGAGAGATGTCAGGGGATATGTACAGAAGGTTTGTACCGACTTCAAATTACATCTGTTGCCGCATTCATTTTGCATAGCGTAAACCTTTGTACCCGGTGAATGTGTGTAGTGTGTTGATAATGGGAAAGATGTTAATCTACAATTCGCTATCAAAGCAAAAACCATCACAAGTGGACTTAAATACTCACTAGCTACTGGTAATTGGGGTCAAGCAAATGCTGCAGGGACCAGAGCTGGAGTTTCACAGGTATGAATATAAATTACTGCATTATGATTCAAGTAAAAATTGTTTTGCTATATCTTCCACAGAAGAAATGAGATTAATCATTTTGATATTGTGCTTCAGGTGCTGAATCGTTTAACTTTTGCGTCAACTTTATCTCACTTGCGAAGACTGAATTCCCCAATAGGACGTGAAGGTAAAATTTCATGACTATCCACTTTTACATTGCTTGCATAAGTTAATATCATTAAGGCAATATGGTAATGTATTCTCAATTATTTCTTTATATGCACTCAGGTAATGCACTATTGCAATATTGGTTGTTTGTCAAGTTGTATTCTTTTATCGATTTCTTCCTTACCCATTTTATTCCAGGGAAGTTGGCTAAACCAAGACAGCTGCATAATTCTCAATGGGGAATGATGTGTCCAGCAGAAACACCTGAAGGACAAGTGTGTATTTTTGCTTTCCAAGCGTACTGCTATATTAGTACTACTTGCTAGGAACTCATATTTCTCTATGGTACTTATGAGTGTGATTGGGCTATTGTATAGGCCTGTGGACTTGTGAAGAATCTGGCATTGATGGTCTACATAACAGTTGGTTCAGCAGCATATCCTATTCTGGAGTTTTTGGAAGAATGGGGCACTGAGAATTTCGAGGTTAATGGCTTTCCTGCAAAGTTATCTTGTTCATCTTTATGATATCCATGTTTAAATTTTTTCATTTTCCTTCCACATAGGAAATTTCTCCTGCAGTGATTCCCCAAGCTACTAAGATTTTTGTAAATGGTTGCTGGATGGGTATCCATCGTGACCCTGATATGTTGGTGAGAACATTGAGGAAGTTGAGACGTCGGGTAACTATCGTTTTGCTTTTTTATTTTATTTGACAACCAATTATTTTGTTTGTTTGAATGAATCTGTCAGTAAATGGCAAATAGTATATAATTCTCTATAGAGATTAATCACTTGACAGATAAGATAAATCATGATGGTAGTTGATAAGAAATCCAGAGGCATTATTTTCCATTTTACTATTATTAGGGCACTGCAATTTATTACTAACAAGACCAGATTTGGCTGCTTATTGTGACATATCAAACATGTTTAAGGGTATTCATTATGTTTTGAGAGGCCATGGTATGGGTCAATTTTCAAATCGTTGCTTTCTTGAACCTCATTATAGAGCCATCCGGATAGCCATTGTTTTATTGTCTTTTGGGATTTTATTGGTTCAAGTTGCTTGGATGTTGTGATGTTGTTATAATTGTGGTGCGGTTTTCATATCTGATGGGCTCTTCATGTGGTGCAGGTTGATGTTAATACTGAAGTTGGGGTTGTCAGAGATATCCGTCTTAAAGAATTGCGCATATATACAGATTATGGTCGCTGCAGTCGTCCTTTGTTTATTGTGGATAAGCAAAGGCTTCTCATAAAGAAGAGGGATATTCATGCTTTACAACAGAGGGTGAGCCAGTAGTAACTATAGTCTCTCTTAGGAGCTGATATTGTTTAATTCCTTAACTTACTATTCAATTGCTTCAGGAATCCCCTGAAGAGGGTGGATGGCATGATCTAGTGTCCAAGGGCTTTATAGAATATATTGACACGGAAGAAGAAGAGACTACAATGATTTCCATGACAATTAATGTTAGTTATCATTCTTGCTTTGAAAAGTGCACCCTTTATATATAAACATCTTAATGCAAATTAAGAGGTTATTAAGCAACAAAAAGTGATTCTTGAATAAATGTTATAGGATCTTGTACAAGCTAGGCTCAACCCAGAAGATGCATATTCCGATACATACACTCATTGTGAAATCCACCCATCTCTGATTTTGGGTGTGTGCGCTTCTATCATACCATTTCCCGATCACAATCAGGTAAATATGGTGGTGTTGCTTTTTTTGTACTCGTTCTGATTAATACACACTATTCATCTCACTTATTACCTTTGGTTGGTGTAATCAGTCCCCACGTAATACTTATCAGTCTGCAATGGGAAAACAAGCAATGGGAATATATGTTACCAACTACCAGTTTCGAATGGTACTGTTTACTTGTTTGTTATTAATGTGTGCCTGCTTTTCTTTCTGTTTGTGTATTTTACTTGATGATGGATTTTACTTTATGGTTTTGCTCCATTACTTAGGATACCTTGGCCTATGTTTTATATTATCCACAAAAGCCACTGGTCACTACAAGAGCCATGGAACATCTTCATTTCCGCCAACTCCCAGCTGGAATTGTAAATTCTTGCTTCTTTATTTATATCTTCTTATCATTATGTGGATAATTAAAACATTCTAACATGCTTACCCCTTGTGTATTAGAATGCCATTGTAGCCATTGCCTGTTATTCTGGTTATAATCAAGAAGATTCTGTCATCATGAACCAATCATCAATAGACCGTGGATTTTTTCGATCTCTTTTTTTCCGATCATACAGGTATGTTTGCTGCCCGTAATTAGATATTTGTTCTTTTGATTGGTGTTTATGATTTTTATGATATGCTGCATTAACTTTTACAGAGATGAAGAGAAGAAGATGGGAACCCTGGTCAAAGAAGATTTTGGCCGTCCAGATCGAACTAACACCATGGTGAGAAATTGTGTTGGTGGAGAATGATTCTTCTTGTTTTGCAATTTTTATTTGAAAACATATCAGTTTCTTGTTTGTGGTTTATTACTGAATTTCATTTTGCAGGGCATGAGGCATGGTTCTTATGATAAGCTGGATGATGATGGTCTTGCACCACCGGTAAGCATATCTAAGTTTATGTTTTGGAGCCTGTCCCCAAGAAATTTAACAAGAACTACTTTTTTGTTGTGAAATAGGGCACAAGAGTATCTGGTGAGGATGTTATTATTGGAAAGACCACCCCAATATCTCAGGAAGAGGCACAGGGGCAAGCTTTACGTTACACGAGGCGTGATCACAGCATAAGCTTACGTCACAGTGAAACGGGAATGGTTGATCAAGTATGTTCATCACATTCGTTTAATTTAATGTGTTACATGTTGGGTGGTCTGAATGCTTAATGATTGGAGGTTTTAAATTTTAATTACTAAAAATAAGAGTTGCTTGACAAAAATAAAATGTCTACCAAAATCTGGAGTTCTGAGAATTTTTTCTTGCATTGGTTGATTATGATATTTTGGCTATTTTGTAGGTTCTGCTGACTACAAATGCTGATGGATTGAGATTTGTGAAAGTAAGAGTGAGATCTGTTCGTATACCACAGATTGGTGACAAATTCAGTAGTAGACATGGTCAGAAGGGAACAGTTGGTATGACTTATACACAAGAAGACATGCCCTGGACTGTGGAAGGCATCACCCCTGATATTATTGTCAACCCACATGCTATTCCATCCCGAATGACAATTGGTCAGCTTATTGAGTGTATCATGGGTAAGGTGGCCGCCCACATGGGAAAGGAAGGAGATGCAACTCCTTTTACAGATGTTACTGTAAGTAGCATTCTTCCATCCCCTTTTCTCTCGTGTAACAATAAATACTTGCTAGAAATTGGAAGTGCTTACATAAGTAAGCTCCTTCCAGTCTCTCCTATCTGATCTTGTAACCCATCCAGTTGCACTATAATAACTATTTGACTATGTGTTCTTGATTTGTGTATGTATTGTGAGTAAGCTGTTTATACATGAAGAACTGTCTGCTCAGAATCAAGCAATTTGCCATTCACTATTTAACTATGAACCTAATCATGTATTTAGTTTAGACTAAAGGGCAGGTATCTGTTGTGTGTAAAATTCTTGTTAATAGGTTCATTTAAAAACAAATGTGATTGATATATATTTTCCATGTTTAAATTTTTATCTTTACTACTGTAAATCAGGTGGATAATATCAGCAAAGCTCTGCACAAATGTGGGTACCAAATGCGTGGGTTTGAGACTATGTACAATGGTCATACAGGGAGACGTCTTAGTGCAATGATTTTCCTTGGTCCTACATATTACCAAAGGCTGAAGCATATGGTTGATGACAAGATCCATTCTCGTGGCCGTGGTCCTGTGCAGATCCTCACAAGACAACCTGCCGAGGGACGCTCACGTGATGGAGGTCTCCGATTTGGAGAGATGGAACGAGATTGCATGATTGCTCATGGAGCTGCTCACTTCCTAAAGGAGAGATTGTTTGATCAAAGTGATGCATACAGGGTCCATGTGTGTGAGCGCTGTGGGTTGATAGCTATTGCAAATCTCAAGAAGAATTCTTTCGAGTGCAGGGGTTGCAAGAACAAAACGGACATTGTTCAGGTGAATGATCATATTTATCTTTTCTACTAGTATAGTCAAAGTCCAAGGTTTTCCTCGTGCTGAATTCTTTGGCTTTTTATTGTCCGTGTAGGTTTACATCCCTTACGCATGTAAGTTGCTTTTCCAAGAGTTAATGGCTATGGCCATAGCTCCAAGAATGCTTACGAAGGAGATCAAATCCGCGAAAGACCAAAAGAAGAAGGGAGCCTGATTAACATGTTTGACATAAGCCCCTGGTCTTACATCCTGACTTCAAGATCTCGAGAATACGAAAGATCATCATTTCTAAATATACCAATTTTATTTTATTTCATTTTCCAATTCTGAAATTAGAGAAACCTTTCAATGTTGGATTCTTCAAATTTCATTGCAATCATGGAGAGCTATGGTGTATTGTATTTGTATCAACAGAGCTATGGTGTATTGTATTTGTAGCAACAGAGCTATGTTGTATTTGTCACAACATATCCTACAGCAGCAATATTAAAGTTCGATCCTTATACAATTTAATGAAACGAAGAATTTATTTGACAATTTATTGATTTGAGTGCGTTTTCTATTACCATTTTTACTTTATATAAGTTCAATTCTTGCACCATTTTGACTACATCGTTTAGATACTTAAGTTACGTTTCGTTTCAAGTTATTCTTTAATTTCTTTTTTCTGTTGAAGCCAATTATAGAGCTTTACATGAATTTCCATTACTAGTTATGGTTTTTTAACGATATATACATTCGCTCCAATCCTATATTTCATGAACAGACAAAATACATAGATGTTGACAGTTTGTTCATTAAAAAATCATTCTAAGTTCTTTCAAATTCAGTCATCCTAAAAGTAATCATCTGAATGATTTAGTAACTATATTAGTCTACACTATTCGATTCCACATCTTATGAGCAATACGTTTCCATAGTTACTTCTTTTACATCTGTTGGTTAATTCTCTCAGTACTAGCTCATGTATATTAACTCATATACTTCCACTATATATACAAGACATATCAGTGAATCTTAAACCCTATTTTTCTGATTTCACCTCTTATAAATTTGATACAGATTTTAAATGGAATTTGATTTAAAAAGAATAATTAGTCCGTAACAATTTTTAGACATTCAAGTATAAAAACAAAATTTTAGACAAATTTATAATTTTTCTTAAATACTTAAAATTTCAGAAAAAATTTAAACAAAACACGGTATTTTTTTTTTTATGCAAATCATCAAGCTTATGTGATATGAACATGGTTTGGAAATTACATGTTTCTGATGCTGGTTGCTTACATGATGGATCTTTTCCACATTGGTCAGTGGGTGCAAATAAAAAACACATTTTCATCCTGGCTTGGCCCCCAGTCTTTTGAAACCTTCAAGAGAAAAATAATCTTTTTTAATCTTTATTTGGGATAAGATCACTTGTTCACTTTATTCAGTACCACACATCCTAATCATTTCCATATCTTTATCATTGCTTTGTCATTTTTATCATGCTAAATAGATACGTTAGATCACATTGTCTTATTGTTTTCTTTTATTTCGCAGCTTCACACTTCTAAAATTAATTATTACTTGAACCATACCTAGTCAATATTTAACTCAATTATTCCTTAAAGAATTTAAACCACACATTATTTTCAAGAGAAAAAAAATATTGAGACAAAAAAAAAAATATCCTTTCTCTTTAAAACATTTTGATTTTGTCCTGTTTTCTATTTTATCCTTTATTTCAAACTATACTATATAAATCCGATACTTTTAATGTTAAAATTAAAGCTTCTATTTTGAACTTTAACATTAATGTACTTTTTAAAGTCAGAAAAATTAAACCAAATACTACATTACTGGTCATAAGAAAATACTTTTTTTGGCGAATAAAAATTGAAGACTCAATGTTTTGGAGGTTCCGCTGAGTCAATAGACAATCAATTGAATTGATGGCATTTAATTGAAGCATAATCATGTAACTTTAAGATCTTTATTTGCGTTACCAACTTTTTATTCATATTTTCGTGTGAATACAGTCAGCAAAGTTCATATAATTAACTTTAAATTAACATTTAATGCAGTTACAGTGCATAGTTAGTTATAAGTTATTATTTATTATCTTCTATGATAAGATAAAAAAAAAAAAAAAAGTTATAATAAGATAAAAATGAAGGCACTAGTTGATACTAATCCTTAAAGTGTCGGCACTAGTTGATAAGGCGCTCCCACACAGTTTAAGTGTATTACTGATAGTTCAAAATCAGGTAAATTAAATTTTATGACAACTGTTATAAAAAAATTACCCAAATAAAAAATAATACAAAAAATTTATCAAATAGTGTAGAGAAAAATAATACAGCTTAGTATAATTTATAAAAATAGTATTTAAAACATAATGTGGAAGTTATTTTTATTTAGTTATTTTGAAGTTATTAAGTAAAATTATTCAATTAAAAAATAATATAAAAAATTACAAATGATGTAATTTTCTATATAATGATATATACGATATAAAAATAAAATAAAATAAAATAAATAAAGTTCTTTTTACAAACTCCAGTTGCAAACTTGATTTTATACACTTTAATCCAAGCACAGTAATTTCTAAAATACGTAAAGAGTGAAAAATACAAAGGAGGTTCTTTTCCAAAAATATGTTTAAGGTCTTTGTTAAGAATAATTTACTTTTAATGAATTAATGAGTATATTTTAAATAAGTGAATAGTGAAACAAAACTAAGTTATTATATTAAAACCAATAAGCATGCAGATTACAAATGAATAATTAAAATGGAGTGAGAAAAGTGAAAACAAAATCCAAAAGTTGAAATTACGTCTTAGACCAAGTGAAGAAGCATAAAATAAGAGAAAGAAGAGCAAAAGCAAAGATAATGACAGAGAACCTAACTCATGGAAATATATGTTTGGAACCCCTACATAGTCACCATAAACACAATCTAATCCAAACAAAAAATTAATATAATTAATTTTTATGGACTTAGACTCAACCTAATATTTAAATATACAAAATTAACACTAGGAATATTTTATTAAAATATTAAATAAATTCTAATTTATATGCCAAAATATGTAATTTAAAAAACTAAAATTATTATCACTGTTACATCATTTTTAAAAATACATATTTTAAATTTGTACTTTTTAAATATGACATATAACGAAGTATAATATAATATATATATATATATATATATATATATATATATATATATATATATATATATATATGTGTGTGTGTGTGTGTATAAAAGTGTTAATAAGAATAAAAATACTACTTTTTAATGGTGGTTACAGTGAAAGTAGAGTATGATGAAAATAAAAACAATTTAACTACTTTATAATGTTATCTTTTAACTAGTTCTCCACTTAAATAAGAAAAACAATATTTTATTCCTAGAATTACCATCTTAAATATTATTTCTGTTTACCATCTTATTTAAACTTTTTAAATCAATCATATTTTTAGCTACATATTTTTTATTTTACTTTTTAAAAATGATAAAATACATATATTTGTTACGTAATCTATACATACGTCATTTGAAAAATTTTGTGTGTTATTTTTTAATTACATAATTTTACCTTTTAATAACTAGAAATTTATTTATTTTTTTACTAAAATAAATAATTAAATACATCTTTTAAAATAACTAAATAAATTTTCTTTTTAAAATTAAAGTTAAATATTTTTAATATTATTTTATAAAATTATATGTATATATGTTTAATTATATTTTTTTTATTTTTATTATATTTTATTTTTATTTGATTACTTAAAAAAATAATAAAATTATATATATATATTGATGTAATAAAAGTATGAATCGACATGTAATGATAATAAAAATATCTCAAGTTCTTGACTTTTTGATTGAAGATATATATATATATATATAGGACTTCTTCCTAATCGGCGTGTACACTTCTATCCCGTCTACATCTCCATCGAAATTTCCCACAGAGCCAAAGCTGCTTCCTTTCACATCTGGGTATGCAATTTCCTCCTTCTTTTCCTCTTTGCTCTTTCCCTTTGTAAAGTACATCATCTTTCTTTTACCATCACCATTCACTTCTTCTGTTTTTGCTTTGCAATTTCTTCCTTTTCAATTAATGGGATTCTGTGGATGCTCTCCTTTGGTATAATTTCTACTGGGTAGATCTTGTGTTTTTTCTCACTTTTCTACATTCATCTTAAAGTCAATCATTGTTCAGATTCTTTGACTTCATGAAATGTCTGGGATATTTTTCCAGTGAGATAAGAGGTGTGCCAAAATTTTTCCTTTTTCCCCTCTTCAAGCCCTTTTTCTTATCATTATTAGCATCCCTGTTAGGAAATATGAGGAAAAGCTTGTTGGGTTGGGGCTTCCTGTTTCTGGGTTATGGACATCCCGCACTTAGCCTGTGTGTTTAGTGAATCCTTGTTTCTAGTGTAGATTTTAATGTAGAACCAGGATTTGCATCTTCATATGACCCAATTTAGTCTTTGGATTTTCACTGCATCTGCATATCTTGATTGATTTCCCGGAAGGGTAATTTCTCTTGCAACTTTGTGGGTTTTGTGATTTTGTCGCATATATGCATAATTGTATACCTTTGGGCTTTGGGCATCTTTGTTTACACTTTTGGTAAAAAAATATGTATTATATCTGTCTGATTGCAGAGTGATGCATTTGAGTTAGTGGATTCGTTGCTTTTGAATTTTTATGTTTTAGTTATTAACTTAACATTGTTGACATTTTCTTTGCTGGACATCAAATTGGTTTTACTTTCCCGTGCCACTGTTAGTTTCAATTCTGCTTGACTTCACCTATCACTGTGTTTTCTGTTTGTTTGTATTAAGCTGTTTTCTCTTGGTGTTTCCAGGGCTAAAGAAGCACTAGTGACCAAACTTGTGTGAAGGAGTTCCTTAATTTTCATGGCAGTTCAGCAGTACATTTCCGGGGATTTGAAAACCATCCAAGATGCTGTGACGGAGACAGAAAACTCAGATGGTTGTTTTGATTGCAACATCTGCTTAGACTTTGCACATGAACCAGTGGTGACCCTGTGTGGCCACCTCTACTGCTGGCCATGCATCTACAAGTGGCTACGTGTCCAGAGTGATTCTCTTACAACTAGTGAGCGCCCTCAGTGCCCCGTTTGCAAGGCTGTTATATCCAACAGCACAATGGTTCCACTCTACGCCCGTGGCCATGCCACAGCTGAAGAGAAAACATCTTCCTGTGATGTCTTGATCCCTCCAAGACCACCTGCTTCATGTGCTCAAGTTCTTGTGGCAACATCATCTCGAAGGGGTCAGCACCTTCAGTATCGTAATCCTTATCAGGGTCACTACTTCAGCTCTCGTTCTTACCAAGAAGAGGAGGCCACTTCACGAATGCTGAATCTTGGATCGCACCACCACCCTGTGAATGGGATGTTTGGGGAGATGGTTTATGCCAGAGTGTTTGGCAACCCAGAAAATTTGTATGCATACCCCAATTCTTATCAGCGGATGGGAAGTTCTACCCCTAGATTGAGAAGGCAAGAGATGCAGGCACACAAATCTTTGAACAGAATCTCTATTTTTCTCTTTTGCTGCTTCCTTATTTGTCTTCTTGTCTTCTAAGTGGGCACGGGAATTATCTTCCCTCTATATCTATGTAAAAACTTGCTAGATTCATTGAGTGAATTATCACAGGCTAAAGAGATTGAGAGTTTATATTGCACCTAAACCTCTATTAGTTATGTTACACCATCATTTTCTTAAACATATCGCAGTAATGGAATTAAAACCTACTAGTTATCTATTATCTTTTATCACTCGACTGAACTTAATGAAGTTACCCTTTTATCAAATTCTGCGCATATTTCCTGCAAGTTCGTGACAATGATTTACTATTCCTTCGTTGTTATAAGTCTCCCAACAAATACACATTCATTGCATTTGCATTGCATCCTCACATGTCTGCATTCGGTGTACCTTGCCTTTTCACGTCTGTTGGTAGCAGATACTCATTGTCTTTCTTTTCAATCATTGTATGTTAACGCTTTGTAACAATTGTTCAGTGTCATGTCATGTCACTCTTTCATTAACATTCATGGTTTTCCCCTATTATTTCAGAACATAACCAATTGTATGTATATTTTTTTCTCAGTTATCTCTTTATCATACGAGTTGTTTATTCCATTTAGGATCATGATTCATTGATAATGCTTATTTTTTTTATATCCACCCTATAATCGTATAAATTATTATCTTGTTATGATATAATATTTTATTAAAAAAAATATTGCAAAACTAGATGTTTTTAGTAAAGGGTGGTATCAAGATATATTTTTCCTTACATATTTATGCTCCAAAAGTATTTTTCTTCCGATTTTGCAAGCAAGTGTTTAACCCAAAAGGCATATTATAAAAATATCTATGAACAACCATTTGCCAATGTACATTAGGAAGAGACAAGAAAGAAAGAAAAAGTATAAGTAATAGAATGTACCCGAAAAGATAAATGGATGATATTAAATTAAGTGTATATATCTATAGCTAATTATCACAGAGGAACCTATCGGGCGATGAATTTTATTTAAACCTATTTAAAGTTCTTCAATTGACAATTAATTATTTGTGATGTGTCAAACAGTAAGAAAGAAAAATACGATTTCCATTATGATAATTGACCTGAATTAATTTGTGGGTATGTACGCTAAGCTGATCGTATAAATCGTTAATGTACATATTTTTTTCGGTGAACAATAAATTGCAATAACTATTCTTTTGTTCTTGTTTAGAGAATTAGTTAACCTATAATGGTCATTAAAATTGAAGAAAAAAAAAAGAAAAATTTAAGTATGAGATAATTAACACGACATGTTACTTCCCTAACGACAAGGAGAACGCAAAATAGAATTTGAATTGAACTCCGACGTTATCCAATCCCATAATACTCAATAAAATTAAAAAATAGAAAAAAAAAACAGTAAATGGATAAGATTAGAAAAAGTGATTTGAAATCCCATGTGATGTGGACCCATAGGTTATGTGAGAGACAAATACATTGGCATCGGTTTTGGAATTTAAAATGAAAATAATATGTCTTTTTCATTAGCAACCCAGTGCCTTTCTTTCTCTTTCATCGTATGCTATCCAACTACTCTAAGGGCAACATTGAGATAGGTTGAACCAAACCATGAATAATTAGCAGCTCTTGTTTTGTGTGTAGGAAAAAGAAAGAATATAAGAGAAATGAATGGGATGGTAAATAAAAATAGTATTTAATGGAACATAAAAGAAAATGAAATGTACTTGAGTTGAGATGTAGATGGTGTGGAAAGCTTATCCATAAAGGGGAAGGTGCAAATACTATACGCACCGCAAATCTTATCCTCTGACGTATTTCAAACGCCAAAAGAAAAGGACACGACAATGAATGCTGTCATGTGCCATCATCCTCTCTGCCACGTACGTTTTCTTACTACCAAACATCCTATAATATCTTTCGTTTTGATCAAAGGTGTTTGGTTTTAATCAAAGTTGTTTTTACCTGAGGTTTAATCTTCCAAAGTAATCTGAAGATGATTGAGCTGAAAGTGAGTATAGTATGGAGTTAATTAAGTGAGTGTTTTATATACAAAAGATTCACGTTCAGATTATTAAGTACACAAAGATAATTATAATGAATATTTAATAAATATAAAAATAAATAAGTGTATTTTCTGTGATAATAGTTTCTATTTGTAGAATCTTCTTAATAAAGATTTTATTATTAATAAGAGACGGTGTTTTAGAAATTGGATAAGAAAGTCTTAATTCCTAAATGAATTGTCATAATTATAGTTGATTTAAAAATTATCAGTAGAATATCACATATTGGTTTGAATTTAACACTATTATTTGATAAGTACAGAGGGCATGAAGAATATGTTGTTTTTTTATCCAATTATCCTTCAGTTATTTTTAATTATTTATTATAGTTTGATGAATAATTTTATATCTCCTTGAACCAAATTTATAATTTACAATTAGGTGACATGATCGTTATAACTTATGTGAGACCCTATATAATTATATTTTAAGATTAGTATTTTGTTACTTACTGTTAGTACTCTAAACTCCGATTCACAATAAATTGTATCAAAAGAAGTTGATGCATCAATCTTATAAAATTCGCAGGATTATATGAACTTACCTACATCTAGGAAAACATAATTAAAAATCATTTTAATATACTTACTGTTACTTAAATTAATTTTAAATTAAAAAAGAGTAGAATTTAATTAACATTTTGACAAATATAAAAACAAAAATAAAAGAATGAGAAAACCCAAATAGGCATGACTTCAAATATTGAGACAAATATAAAAAATTGTTATTGAATCAAAATTGTAAAAGTTTAGAAAATCTCTACTTAAATGTGAAAATTGGATGAAAAGTAAAGTATAACAAGGAGCATCGTTGTTAAACGTTTCATTCGTAAATGTAACTTTATCGCCATAAAATTGAACACTTAAGGTATACTTTCTTATCAAGAACATTTTATATGCTTTGTTTGAATTGTAAATTGAAGACAAGACGGTGAAAAAGATAAAAATAAAAATAAAGAGAAAGTGAATGAAATTTTTTATTATTTAATTTAAAGAAGAATGAAGACTGAAAATTTATTTTGATTGATATAATAAATTAAAAAAAAATTATATGTTTACCAAAACCAAAGTCTCATTTTGATTGTGTTAAAACTAAATTTTGATTAAATATTAAGAAATGTTATAATACTTACCATACATTGTGTTAATTTGTTTGTCCTATGAATCGGTTACCCACGTGTAAAATAATAATTAATTATATCAATTATATGATACTGTTAGCGCACATAATTTATAAAATAAACAAATGTTAAAATAAAATTAAAATGTTAAACAGAATAAAAAATGTTATTTTTTCTAGAAGAAGTAAGGTTAGTTTTTTTCTATAAAAACACCACGTTACACAGGAATTTATCCCGATTTGGAAGAAAATAAAAAGTAAGACTATTTAAATTTAGAAGAAAAAAGTAAAAAGCTAAGGAATAAATAAAAATTTTGTCAAATTTAATTGATGTAGTTAGAAAAAAAAATTGATAATAAAGTAAATTAATAAAATATTTTTTGTTTATTAAAAAAACAAAAACAAAATTACTAATATCAAATTAATAATATATTAAACTTAAATTTCTTAAAATTCAACTAAATAAAAATATTAAGATTACTTTAAATGAGCACTGAATGAACTTATTAATTATTTTGATATATATGTATTATCAAAATATATTATCGTTAAAATTATTTATACTAAAATATCTGTATATGTAATTTTTTATGATATTTAATTTTCATATTAATATTTCAAATTAAAACGATTTAAAAATAAAAAACTTTTGACTTTTTGACTCAATTACATGATTTATTATTGAGTTATTAATTTCACATAATTGCATGTAACTGCCACTTCATGCATCTCGTTGGAGTGATTTTGATTGCAATGTGGGAACACATTTGTTGGAATGTCAATGCCCAGTTTCAATTAAGGCAAACATCACAACGTGAATTCAATCAAAATGAAAATTGAGTTTTAATTCAATTGGAAAACGTCTACCTTATTTTCAATCAGAATTCAGTTTCAAAACTGAATTTAAATGAAAAACATCAATGTCATCTTCAATACACTTTTAAAACCGAACTCAGTTCTTATGTGCACCTCAGCTTTGCAATTTGATATGTATTTTCTTCATGCATCCTTAAATCAAAAGCAAAATCAACTTTCTCTACTAATTCACTTAAACTAAAATTATATTCAATAGCTTTTGTTTTTTCTTTTATTCATTTCAATGTGACGCTCTAAATATTAAATTAAATTCATTCAAAGTTTTGCTAAATATTTCTCATCTAAGAATATTCTAACTAGTTATTTCACACAACTTTCTTCTCTTATATTAAGATGTTTCTATGGTATATTACAACTTCAATTAAGACAAAAAGAAAATATAAAAATATATTCACAAAAAGATATTTTTATTTTACATATTCATTCTTCTATTATCTTTACATGATATACTCAATCACATGATATACTCAAGTATTATATTCATGTTTAAAATTTTTATATCATTATATTCAATAATTTCTAATTTTCAGTCTCTACATGCATAACTTGGTAACCACCTAGATTTATTATTTTGGACTTAAGTTTCAGAGCTTATATAATCAATCCAAAACCTATATACAACACTCGTTAGAAAAAATATCACTCACTTACGACTTAACTCTCAAACTTACTAATATTTAACCATTTCAAACATCTATCTCATATTTACTTAAACATTATAATATCTTTTATAGACCAGACCTGAAAACTATTATATCTCAAATATTTGAGTATCTGTATTCAAAGTTTCAACATTAAGAGACCAATTCATACCAATAATTATCGAACTCAAATTTCAATGACATATACATAAATAAATCTTCTATAAAAATATTTTTTTTTTCTTTCTGAAATTACATTTGAATCCATTTAAAAATGGATGGCTATAAATGTAAATATATCCTGACAATTATTAATGATTGGTTTTGAACATTTGTATAATTTTTGTGGCCACAGAAGATAAAATAAATATTTTATATGAATATTTAAAGCTAAAAATAGAGATATTTAATATTTATTATATGTCTTGAAATATTGAACTCCAAAATTGAGTGTTCAAAATTAATTACTGTGACCGTAATAGTTGTAAAGAAAATAAAATATAGGACTCACATTTTTCTATAGGAACAGGAGACACGTTTCTGAAGTTTACCTGTTAAAAAATTTATTTTTGTTGAAAATGATATAATAAAGACACACTCCTTTTGGGGAAGGAAACATATAGTTTAAATTGAGCAGATATAATTTAAGCATATATAAGAGAACATTTTAGTATTTTTCTGTAAAAGTGTACATTTTAATATTTAAGAAAAACAAGTTTCATATATTTTGAAGCAAAATACTGATAAATGTTAATTAAACAAATCATTTTTCATAATAACATCAATTTATTATATAGACTAGTGGAAAAGCGCAAACTTACACATAGTTCTTATAATAATAATAATAATATTATTATTATTAATGATAAATAATACTAAAATTTATGTTAAAACTATAAAACACGTGTTCGTAAAAATAATTATAAAATTCAATTAATTTTGTTAAATTTTATAATTTTATTGAGAACAATTTTGGTTTTACACAAATAAAATTAGTAAGGAATCGGATACACCAAACAAGTTACAGATAGAATTTCCTAATAAAAACATACGTGTATATATATATATATATGCGTATTTATTAATTAAAATAATATAATTTAATATATATATATATAGTTTGTAAAAGAATATTAAAATAGTAAAATAGCAGTTTTGGATTGTCTAATTCAGAGTTTTTTTGCTTGAAACCACAAACTGAAATTGTGGGGGTGCAAAAAGGAATGGCCAGTAGGATTAAGTCTACTGGACATTTTATAATTGGGCCTAAACCCAGCTAAACCCAACGGCCTAAGACTTGACAAAATTTACTTTCATCTTCAAATAAATGCCATTTGGACAAAGTTATCAGTTGGACCAAATAAATAGATAAATGCTATTACTTTCTATTCTTTATAAATAATAAGTAATGCAAAATCTTCATCAGATTCAAAAACTCTTCCTATAGTTGATAGTGATAAAGTATACTTCAAAAATAGAGTGAACATCGAAATTGATTTGTTGAAAGGAAATGAGAATAATTATTTTTATTATGATATTATTTAAATTCTTATAATAATAAAAACATATTTTCTTAAAAGCTCTCCCACAATCAATTATACAAAACTTATAATCGGTTATGAAATATATTTTAACTGAAAATATTTAATTATTACACCTTAATAGACTCTACTCCTTTCCAATGTGTTTGGTTTGATAAAAAAAATGTTCAACACTATTTTTTTCTCTCTTCACTCTTCTTTTGAACCAAACCGTTGCTTTCCTCTTCAAATTTAATATGAAGATTGTTTTTCAAATAATTTTGCAACTAAATCAAAAGAAAGAACAAATATACAAAGCTTGCTTGTATTCATAAATTTCGTACTTTCAACTCAGCTGACTTTCACATATATTTCATCCTTAACTTATCACCACTTCAACTGAAGGCATGATGCATCCATTCACGTCCAAATGGAATTTCACGAGACGACAATGATTCATATCATACTCAAGTGTCAGAGAACAAAACTAACAACGAAGTTTTATTTCGAATTCGTGTGGAGTTCTTTGAGCTGAATGAATTCCATACAAAAGTTTCAGAAAGTACAACAAAGGAGAAAACTGGCATAATAATATACATTGGAAGTGCAAATTGTGATAAATCACATATTGGCTCTACATATGAATAGACTAACGTTAAGAATGGTACTCAATTTCAACCTCACGAGGTTATATAATTTCTCCATGTCAAAACTTCATTGATCCTCCCTTATCCTCCTCGCCAGACAGCACACACATATGAATCTGATCTGTTATGTACACCTCAAGCTCTACCAGCTACATCCTGCTACTTTCTTCACTCCAATGCTCCTTATACTCTTCCGAACCTTATCAGCATCACCCCATCGTTCGGAACTTTTTCCCCTTGACGTGTCCCGTTATCTATTCAGACATCTTCTAAATACCATGAATTTTGCATGCCTGAGAAGAGCCCCCCAAATAGGCCATTCAGTTTCAACATGCATGCTTGTAAGGAAAGCCTCAGCTTCCTCAAACAAACCAGCACGTTCATACATATCCACCACGCAACCATAATGCCTCATCTGTGGCACAATGCCATAAAAATCCCTCACTGCTTTGAAAAACATAAACCCTTCATTCACCAACCTCGCATGGCTGCATGCAGATAACACCCCAACAAAAGTAACATCATCAGGCTCAACCCCTTCAATTGCGTTAAAGTAGCTCTAATGTTCTTTTCCCGTTACCGTTCATGGAAAGGCCATAGATAACAGTGCCCCACGAGATAACATCGTTGTGCACAATCATGTCAAAAATCCTAAACCCCCGCTTCCATGTCTCCACACTTCACATACATGTTAAGCAAAGCATTCTCAACATTTCCATCTACCACAAGGTCGTGAGTCAATACATGAATGCACCCACTGCCCCAAACTCAATACTCCAATAGAGGCACACGCTGATCAAACAGTTACTATAGATGCCTCGTCAAGTTCAGCTTCTGCACTATGCACCATTCGTTTAAACACAGCAAAAGCCTCGTCGCAGTAACCACCTTGCGCATAACCCATCAACAAAGTGGTCCAAGAAATCACGTTGCTCATAGGCATTTTATCAAACAGGTTCTTCGCATATTTCAACGACCCAATCTTTGCGTACAAGTCCAACAGCGCGTCGGCAATCAACCTCACGCCGTAGGCGTGAACAGACTTGCTGAGTCTCAGAGCCTACAGAGATGAACACGCGCACAACACACCGATGAGGATGACCGCATTGGGTTTGACAGTTTTGGGCTTCGAGTTCATTTCGGAAAAAATAGTGAAGGGCTTGGGCCTCGAAGCCCGATTTGCCGAGGCCCGATATTGGTGAGGTCCACGGAACGACATCGGGGGAATTGATCGGAAGAGGTTTGAGGCGGAGACGACGTCGTTGTTGGCGAGGTAGAAGTGGAGGAGCGAGTTCTGGATCTAGTGACCCGATTTGAGGAGACACGCGTGGATTTCGAGTGCTTTGGAGCGCGCGTGGTGGAAGGAGCAGGCCTTGAGGGCGTGGGTGAAGGGGTAGTAGTTGTGGAAGAAAGGGTGTTAGAGCATTTGGTAGTAGAGGTGAAAGAGTGCATTTTTTCGAGAAGAGTGATAGTAAAGGGTTTAACAATTGGGGGTTAGGGTTTGTGACGAGTTGTTGTTGTTGAGCGCGAATTGCTATTTGATTCAGATTCTGAGCCTTCATAGGTTGTGAACTCGGGTTGACCCGGTTACTGTTGCGAAATTATCCAATTCGGCTACGGGCATATATTATTTAGTATATAACATAACCTAGGTAGCTAGTGAGTGCGTTGTATTGTAGCAGAGGTGATAGTTGGATCTTTCAAGTTAAAAGGTGCATGATTTTCTTTTCAATATTGGGGTTCTAAAATTCTAGGGCTCAGTAGAGTTTTGTTACATTCTAGGTCCATGGACGTTGTAAGTTTAGTCTGGGGATTAAAAATTTAGGGGCTTTTAAGCTATGTAAGTGTGAAAGGAAGATTTTCTGTATGTGCAACAGATGTTTGAAGAAACGTCTAAGAGAATGGGAAAAGAACTTTTATTTTATTATTTTTAAATTTCTTTTTTTTTATTATTCTCAGGTGTATTGTTCTAATTTGTTTTTACAATTGTTTGTGTCAGGGATTTGTTTTGCGTAATTTGTGGCAGGGCAAGTGAACAATAGAGCATGGGGAGAGCTTCAAGGGATAAGAGGGTGTGTGTCATTTTTATCTTACAGAGTGTTCTTTCTTGGGGTGCATTCATGCTTGGCTAAATTGTTTTTCAGGATATCTACTACCGGAAAGCAAAAGAGGAAGGTTGGCGTGCTCGAAGTGCCTTTAAACTCCTTCAGATAGATGAGGAATTCGATATTTTTGAAGGTGGGGTGTCTGCCTTTGCCCATGAAAGCCTGTACTTGACTGTTTGGGTTTGTTGAATACTTTTTTCGCTGAGACACTGTTTTCCTCTGTCTTGAAAATTTAATAGAAAAAGCGTTTAGCAAATTACCCTTGCTCTCTGTATCGAGATTAGTTTTTTATTTTCTGCAGGAGTGAAGCGTGTTGTAGATTTATGTGCTGCCCCGGGTAGCTGGAGTCAGGTACTTTTGATGAAATTGTAATTGTCATGTCATATGAACTCAAAAAACAAGCATGCATTCACAGGTTGGGAAAACAGTCTAGTCCATGCATTCAGTGATCATTTTTGATAGCCATCACAATATTTAAGTTCTTATATGCAGGTTTTGAGTCGTAAACTATATCTCCCAGCCAAGCTTGCGCCTGATTCAAAGTAAGTTGGCTTTCTTTGAAATTTTTATAATGTTTGTACTCACATAACACACATCAGGGCAGTAGCTTTTCTTCATTGTTTCACGTGTACATTCATGCAGGATTCAAATTAAGCTCTATCAACCTTAATGTTTCCTTTTTTGTTAGTCACCATGTACAACTGATATTGTTATTGTTATTATAAAATAAACTTTCAAAGACAAAGGAAAGAAAATTGGAAAGGGTTTGGAGGACTATGGATCTTCCAAAGGTTAAAATGAAACATGAACAACGACAGAGAAAAAAAGAAGAAAGACATCAATGAAGAAAAACTAATGCCCTGATGTGTGTTATGTGAGTGCACATTGTTCATCTGTTCTTAAATTGTTTCAATTCTATTGCTTGACATTTTGGTGAATATACGCCTAGGTTTTCTTATCATACTTCTATGGTAAGCTTAAATTGTTTTAGTTGATGTAAAGAAGCTAAAGTTTTGGTAACAATGTATGCTACAATTTGGGGCACATAGTTTTAAGTAGGTTTACCGGATCAACAGCTGACATGGGATAAATTAAGCATTTGGCTTCTTGATGGTTTAAACCTTTGGATTTTCAAGGGAGTTTCCCTCACAGATATGTTGATGGATTGATAGCTCTAATAATTGATTTGATTTCTTCTTTTTTCTTCTCTATCCTCCAAACTCATAATTTTCTGTATCTTAAATAAATTCTTTCTTTTTTTTTATAGAAGAATGTGTCCTATTGAATCACTTATATTATCGCTCCATCTCTATCAATATCATCAATTTCTTGCTGCATCATGTATGCAGGGGTGAAAATCTTCCTCTTATTGTAGCTATTGATTTGCAACCAATGGCTCCAATTGAAGGTGTCATTCAGGTGCAGGGTGATATAACTAATGCTCGAACAGCTGAAGTGGTATATATAACAGTATTACCATAATTTTTTTTCGTGAATAATTTTATTTTATTTTGAATGCATGTTGAGTAAGCTAAATATCTTGGTAGAGATAGAAAATATACCTGTTTCTTTCAGTTTGTTGCCTACTTAAATTTCCTTAAGAAATTGCTTAGTTTACTTTTAAAAAAATTTCCTTCTAAATTTTTAATATTTTGCGTAAATGAAACAAGTGTATGTGTTACGAGTTTCATTTATTATATTTGTTTCTCTATCATTTGAATTTCAACTATATGTGTTGCTTTCTGTTAAAGGAACACTGCCTAAACCATAACAACGAGAAAAGCATGAATGGAATAGAAGAAAAGAAAAGCACAGCATTTTTTGTTTGTAGTGCTGAACCATGCTATAAATCATATTTTTCACTCATATGTAAAATAACAGCTAGACATTATGGCCATGTTTGTTGTCTGTAAAGGACATGTATCCACTGTCATTGGTTGGACAAATATCCCCAAAATCGGAATAAACCCAATCTACTCAACTAAACATTACCAGCAAAAATAAGGAAACATACTAGTTACCAGCAAAAATAACATTTTCTTTTTCATTCTTTAGCTAGTTGCACTGTGATTTGCATGTTACATATTTTAGAGAGAATGGTGGAAATGTATAGTGTGATAATAAGGAGATTTAAGTTCCAGCTTTACAAAATCAGCTTAATTTGTATGCATGGATTCAAAATGCACAAGTATGTCTCTTGATGTTCATAACTATCCTTTTCTGCTGGAGTCTAAAATTTGTTGAAACTTGAAAGAATTATATAGAACTGGTTTATTGGAATTAAGTTTGTGAGGCACTCTTCTTTCTCTTGATTTATTCAGGTCATTAGACATTTCGATGGCTGCAAGGCTGACCTGGTTGTGTGTGATGGTGCTCCTGATGGTAAAGAAAATGCTCAATTTAACTAATTAGTTTCTTCATACAAAATATTTATGTTTGAAGTAGTGCAATTTGACATGAAAACTATTTTTATGAAAAGCTACATACAGTGTGACATTTTGGTTTATAGCCTCAATCAAGGACCCAACCAGAATTATTTTGTCTCTCGTTTGTTATTCCATATCAATTGTAATGCATTCGTAGAAAATCTCTTAATTTGTTTGTAGTTTAAGAAATCAAGCTTTGGCTTTTGCAGTTACTGGGCTTCATGACATGGATGAGTTTGTACAATCCCAACTCATACTTGCAGTAAGTATTTAATTTCTGTCCCTTTCTTCTTTTTTGTTCCTTTTATTGTTTTTCCATATGGATAGTACATGTTCACGTTATCACCATTGCAAATTGCGGATGAGAAAATAAATTTGAAGGGTATATAAAATCAGTGATTGCTCCATCTATTTCTCTTTGCCCTATTGCGAAACAAGGATTGATAAATATTTTCAACCCGTCTACTCTCATTTCTATTAAGCAATATGCACAGTATCTGATTTGCATTAAATTGTATACTCCTTGATTCTCAAAGAGTTGCATGGTTTTATTTGCCAATTGGGTTTTTGTTGCGGTTGATGCTTATTGGTATCCTTGCAGGGGTTGACAATTGTTACTCATGTACTTAAGGAAGGAGGGAAGTTTATTGCAAAGATATTTAGAGGAAAGGACACGAGCCTTCTATATTGTCAGGTGTTTGAGTTTCCCTGTATCATGAAATTTTAGAAATTGAAGACTTGTGTGCTTGTGCATAGTTGACATTAGTGCAAGTATGTTTTCACATCATGCCTTGCAGTCATCCCACTTTCAGTTAGCGTTTGGAAACATCTATAGAGAACTGATAATACATGATCTTCTCTGGGAATGATTAAGAATGGATGAGGGTTGCAAACCTTTGAAGGCAATAGAAGTAATTCAATTACCACATATTTCTGACTTTGGCAGTTAGATCACATCATATAATGTGTATATTTTTTGTGAGGAGGAATGACAATTTTTTTCAACGAGTTAGACCAAAATTCTACAAAATTATTGTACTTTGAAAGAAAAGGAACACCTTTGAAAGAAAAGGAACACCTTTAAGTTACATTCTTGATTAATAAAAGAAGTGCACTCACATAAGATAATTTTTTTGAACCGATTCTATCACTGTGAGTATGCCTTTTGTCTGGCTGGGATTTAGATCCTACTCATTACTGAATCTAAAATTTTAGTTGAGTTGTGAAATTGTTTTGCAGTTCCACTTTCTGCCAAATATTCATACCGAAATAATTGGAAAGTGGCAAAGGTGTATCATTGTCTCTGAAAGTTACTTGGTCTTATTTTGTTACATAGTTTTTCTGAATCTAATTTTTTTTTCTATAACCCTAGAATCATCATGATAACCTATGTCGTCTCTGCTTTGCAGCTAAAGTTATTCTTCCCTGTAGTGACATTTGCAAAACCAAAAAGCAGCCGTAATTCTAGCATAGGTAAGGTTTTTCAGTTTCTCAATGCTTGCTATTTTTTGGTATGCATACTTTTTCCCCTCTTTATAGTTTCTCTTTTATTATGAGGAGAACCTTTGTTTAGGAATTTACAGTCATGACGTTACATAGAAACAGCAGTCCTGACATTAGTTAAATTTGACACTAGCTTTTCTATCATGTAACAAATGTCCATGAAGTTATGAACTTCGAAAATACTAGTTTAAGCTGCAGCCCCTTTTGGATTGAACTTCGAAAATACTTATTGTTTAATATAGCTGTAACACCTTGTAGTTATAGGTGTTTAAGCTAGTTTTCATCACACTAACATGGCCAAAAATATGGTTAAAAATGTTAGGAAGTGGGTAATTCTATTTGACTAGTATTTGAGCTAATTCTAGGTGTTTCACTCTTGCAGAGGCATTTGCAGTCTGTGAAAACTATTCCCCTCCTGAAGGATTCAACCCAAAAGATCTGCATCGCCTTCTTGAGAAGGTTGGAAGTCCCTCTGGAGTAGATGATACAGGTATATGTACGTCCTTATAGTAAATCTTATATGCAATTGTGGACTATAAAATTCAGCCTCATAAAGTTAATCCTGAATAATGTATACTAAAATAATCGTGACCCTTAGAAATATCTTTTGCTATTTTCATTGTATCATCAGTACTCATTTTTCATGGCTTTGGTCTCGAGTAATTAATGCATGTGGCTTTGCAGATTGTTGTAGTGGATGGTTGGAAGGCCCTAATAAGGTGTATATCCCATTTCTAGCTTGTGGTGACCTCAGTGGGTATGATTCTGATCGCTCATATCCACTACCTAAAGTTGATGGGGGAACATATCAGAGCTTGGATCCTGTACAGCCCCCAATTGCTCCACCCTACAAGAGAGCTCTGGAGTTAAAAAAGGCTTCTAATCAAGGAGTCCGAGAACCTGAAAACCTCTCATTGGATTCTTGATCGTGCTGTGCACTGTTTATTCATAATGTCATTTGGAACTTTGTTTTTCGATTATATGATGTGTTTTGATAATTATTAGCGTACGTGCGAACTTTAACACTTTCTTTTTCTCTTGTACCATCACAGCATGCCTGACTAGTCTTTTGTTGTCACAATTTTTGAAATGAATGATGTTGAAGATGTTAGGATGTTGCTTTTAAAGCAGCATATTTGAACAAAAACAAGGCCACGAGACAAGATAAACAAGGTGTCAGTAGCAAGCACTTGTTTGGTCAATTCTTTTGTGGTCTTTCTCAGAGGGGACTGCACATCGCACTTGACCCATGCCAGTGCAGGGGAGCAATCGTACTTTGCATGCTCTTGGTGTAGTCATTACATTTTTAATGTATCCAATGGTTGATATTTAATATGTTGCTGCTAGTCGTAATTTGTAAATTGGTTATCTAAGCTCATTTTCATGCTTAAGAACAATGATTAGCATGACTTGCAATGAACAGAATTTGGATGGATTCCTTGGACAGTTTGGGGTGATTTTGTAGTGCTCTGGTCAAAGGATTGTTGAAAGTTGATAGATTGGGGTATTCACGATTTTTTTAGCGTATGATTGACAGTTGCTTTCCAAGTGTGTTACAGAACAGAAGCCTAGAAAGTGGAAGCTCCTCTCTTTGAGCTGTGGGGTCTGGCGTAATTAATTAATAAAGTGAAGTGTTGTTTATACAAAAGTTCTCACGAAAATAAGAGAGCAAAAAAAGAGAAGTTCAAGATAAGATAATGTCATAGGAAAAAATAAAGGGAAAAGCAAGTATATCTCCACAATAATTATCGATACATCTCTTGAGTGTTAAATTCCCACAACATCATTTCAATTAAATGCAAAATCATTAAATAAATAGAAAGATAAACACTTTCGGTATTGAAAAACATTATTATCGATAACTTGAAGTTTAACTTTAACAATCAGTTGTGTCAAGTTGATTCGCGGTGCAATCAAAGAATTTGATTGATGCAGAATTCAAATTTTAATGTTTGAATAAAAACCAAGTTAAAATCGAGAAGCTCATCCAATTTTGGGAAGAACCTATAATTTATATGTGCAAGGACAATAAATGAAGAGACCAATGGGCAATATTAAGATTCGATTAAAACATGTTGGGAATGAAATAAACTATACTGAGAGGGGGAAATATCCAATATCATGAAAAGGTTTTCATAATAATGGTCAAGAAATAAATGAAAACTGATAACCACGTTAATGTATTCCAGTAAACAGAAAAGGCTTCTACATTGTGGAATTCAAACTTTGATTTGAACCACTGTTTTATGCAAATGTCTCTACTCAAACTCTGCTGCAGAAGAGACAACAAAAGGATTGACCTCTAATTTTGAACTAAAGAACAAGACACGTGAAATCAAGAAAGCATATCCTTTTTAATATACATACATGATACATCTCTTCCATGCAGCAGCCTTGAGAAGACTTTCCAAACCATGATTTTCATGGAGAGACTCAACTTGGTCTCTCCCTGGAGGAGGAAGAATGTAAAAACTCAATGCAATCTTCTACAGCCTTAGCACGATATGATGAGTCGTTAGGGTCTGATAGTGAACGTGACCTTACCAAAGTGGATGAAGAAACCTTTCTGGAGGATCTCCTTCCCATAGAAACACCTCTGATAGAATTTGCTACCTTTTCTCCAAGTCGTAGTAGGAATCTCACAGGTGACAATAAAGGGTCTCTGGACATTCTTGAAAAACTCCAACTTCCAATGACCCTCTTCCTGTTTCCTAATACACTATGTTTGAGAAACATGGTTGGTTTCTCATTGACATCAGGACTGAAACTTACTCTCTTACTTTTCCTCAACATTTTGATGAACAATACCAGACTTCCAATTGCACAAAAAGCCAATATTTCAATTTTTTTTGTCTGACAAAGAGCAGGTAGCTGCCAGAGGGGACAGTGGGAAAGGTTGGCAAAGGAGTATATATAGACAAATATTTTAAGGAAACATGCTAGCTAGAAAAATGGACAGAGGGGGTAGTAATTAGTAAGGTTAAAGCTAAATCCTTAAGAGGGTGAATGTTTCAAGAACTTTTAAAGGAAGAAAATAAAGAAGGCTCATATACGTGCATGAGACATGCACACATGGGCATGTTCTGGAATCCAAATATTTACCGCTAATGTGGGAGGTCTACCATTACGAAGCTAATGGGGAGGCAAAGTCTGAAGTGTGAACAGCAAAAATACTCTCAGAGAAAAGGGAGTTTGGTCAAAAGACAAAGTGGTGGAGCCATGGAGACTCAAGAGGGAGACAAGAATGAAAATGTCAAGGTTAATGTAAAGAGGTAGCAAAGAGAGAGATGATGGATACTCTTCTAATCACCATTGCTTTTGAGCTGGTGTTGCAGGGCCTACACCTGCTTTTTGCTCCCTCTTTGTCTTCGGTTATGTTTCTAAAATCTGAAATTTAGATACCACAGCCCCCATATGTTGTGCAATGGGAGAAAGAGAGAGGAGCAGGGAATTTGAACGTGGGGTTTGCGTGAACATTGGGGAATTGCTTAATCTTCTTTTTCTTGCTCCTTTTTCTGTGCTAATACTGTTTATCAGGAAATTCCTAGAAAGAAAAATGTTACTCCATTATGGCCTCACTGCACTTTTATTTCCTAGGTCATAACATAACTCATACTTTATGACTTTGTTGGATGGAGTCATTCTGTCAGGGATCACACGCCACAAAATTTTTGAAACAATGAACAAACTAGAAACTCTGAGCAAACTATAAAAGAGATTATGTAGTAAGGACAACTAGGAGATCAATGTCTGAACTAAACACATGCCTTGAACTTTTAGAACAATTTTTCTTTTATGTTTTGTTCATTTGCAATTACATGATCTCAATAATTTTGAATTTCCTTGGCTGGTTTGCTGTAGAACACAAATCCCAAGGCTTCTATTTTTTTTTTTTTTTGACAAAGATCTGTGCCAGTCATTCTTCTTCATGACACTAACAGGTATGGTTTGTGATAATTCTTTTATTGTTTTTTTTTTTTTCTGATCTCTTTCTTAATATATAACATTCTTTTATTTCTTTATACAGTGAAGCAGATTACAACATTATGTAGCAATTGGTGGTCATATCTGCCAAGCGTTTTACGGCAAAACCGACATATACAAATTTGTATTGAATGGCAGATCATTGAATTCAAAATCTTTTTTCTGCTAAACAACTCAGCCAAATTTTCAAGAATAGTTACGTCTGCGTTATAGGTATTTTAAGGTTGTGTCTTTTAATGTTGTGATGCAAGCAGTCTTGTTTTTTTAACCTTTTGAGACATAATCTCCACATGTTTAATTTTTTCACGTGAAACGAACATTGAAATGCCACTGCTTGATGATCAATTAATAATATTCACGCAAATTTCAAACATATGGGTAAGTATCAATAAGTTGTTGATTCGAGTGGTATTAAACTTGATTTTTTAAAACCAAATCTCAAATTTAACCATTTTAAATGACAGAAACATAATTAGGAGAATGAGAGACTCTAAATTAATTATTGATAAGCAATGAAAAATCTGCACTAATAATAACACGGTTATATATATAAAAAAAAATAAAAATCTCAAGGTTATTGGTACAATTGAACTTTGTGGACAGCATTTAATTTGCCCTAGGAAGTAGGCAGGGTTAAACTACTGCCAGTGATTCATGTGATGTTGTACTGTTCTCTTGAGAATAAATGAGTTGATTCAGACCTGGAAATTTAAGTGAATGTAGTAGTTTATAAAATGAAATATGGGTGGATAATGTAATGTGTTTCACGATTTTATATGACATTGTGTGATGTGTTGGAATGGTCATTGATTCCTCTGATATTGAAGGTTAACATAACGAGGTATCCCATGGATACTCTTCTAATCAGCGTTGCTTTTGAGGTGGTAGTGCAGGGCCACATTTGTACTGTCTGTTCTCAAATCTCAAATCTCAAATCTGAAATTATATTAATGTTCCTGTTTCTTATGTGATGAGAGAAAGTGGGGACTTCAAAATTAAGGAATGTGTTTCAATATGGATTTGGCGTAAAATGTAAGGAATGGGTTCATTTTTTTGGGTTGTTTTCTCCTAACAAATACCTTTTTTAATTATTGTTTAATAATAATTTACAATCAGCTATATATATATATTCATACAACATAATTAAGATCTTATCCTTAAAAGGGAATTTTCCAAAAGCTAATTTGAAGAAGTGGGTGAGTTGTTCGATATATTTTAAACTAATTTTTGTAATATTTATTTTGAAAATCTTACTTTACAAACTTATTCTAAAAAATTTGTTCTGTAAGGTTTGTAAAATAGGTAAGCTTCAACTTACCATTGAATTTGAAATATACAATACAAGGTATAATTGTTATTTTAGAAATCAAGGGGGTGTAGGCAGCAATTATGAGGGTGCAGGAGCAAACGCTGAAAGTTAAAAGATAGTCGGCCTAAAGTAGAAGCCCATTAATAAAGCTTGGGTCTTTGGCCGCGTCTGCGGCGGAGGCGATCACCGTGTTGTGTCGTTTCCATTCATTCACAATCGTTACACTGCGCAGAAGAGAAAGAAAGAGAGAACCCTAGCGAAGCCATTGAAGAGATGATTCTTCGCAGAATCGCAGCCGCGAGCAGGTCATACTACACGAGCAGGACGAATAAACCGAGCCTTTACTCGAAAATCAGCCCCCTCGGAGATCCCAACACCAGTGTGGCACCGGTACTCGACGATTGGGTGTACAAAGGGAACAAGGTCCGAGTCGCAGAACTTCAACGCATTATTCGTGACCTTCGCAAACGCAGTAGGTTCGCCCAAGCCCTCCAGGTCTGTTTTAATTTCATTCATGCTTCTCTTAAAGTACACCAACTAAAATTAGATGGAACAATGTCATCATCACCATAATTTGTGCTCTTCAATAAGTTGTCTAATTTAAAAATTGTGTTCATAAATAAAATACTCGTCAATTTAAGCATTAGTCCCCTAAAAGACACTGATTCTCAATTTCGTTGTTAATGTTTATTAAATTGCTTCGTATTGTTATAATTGAACTGTTTTGTTGTTGAAGTGTGGTTTGCTTTTATTTATTGTGATGCACCGTGCTTGGATTGGCTGGTTGGTTGTTCGGTTCAAGTTAATTATGTTGTCAATGACTGGCTGCAGGTATCTGAGTGGATGTACATGAATGGTGTGTGCATATTCTCTCCGACGGAACATGCGGTGCATTTGGATCTGATTGGCAATGTTCAAGGATTCTCTGCTGCAGAAAGCTATTTTGATGCCTTGAGGGATAAAGACAAAACCCACAAGACCTACGGTGCTCTTTTGAATTGCTATGCTCGCCAGCGTGAAACGGACAAGGCCCTCTCTCATTTGCAGAAAATGAAGGAGTTGGGGTTTGCTTCGTCTCCTCTAACTTACAATGTCATTATGAGTATGTATACAAAGATTGGACAGCACGAGAAGGTTCCTGGTGTGCTAAGTGAGATGAAAAAGAACCAAGTCATGCCTGACAACTTCAGCTACAGGGTCTGTATAAATTCTTATGGTGTGAGGTCTGATTTTGATGGAGTGGAAAGAGTGTTGAAAGAGATGGAGAGTCAACCACATATTGTGATGGACTGGAACACTTACTCTATCGTGGCCAATTTTTATATAAAAGCTGGGTTTAGAAGTGAGGCAGTTTCCGCCCTAAAGAAATCTGAGGAGAAGCTAGGTAACAAAGATGGCCAAGGTTACAATCATCTCATCTCTCTGTATGCCCGACTTGAACTGAAGAATGAGGTCATGAGAATATGGGATCTGGAGAAAAGTGCTTGCAAGAGGTGCATAAACAGGGATTTCACAACCATGTTAGAATCTCTTGTAAAGCTTGGGGAGTTCGATGAAGCTGAGAAAATACTTACGGAATGGGAATCCTCTGGCAATTGTTATGATTTTGGAATCCCTAGTATCGTAATCATTGGGTATGCACAAAAAGGTTTGCATGAGAAAGCCGAGGCCATGCTCCTAGAGTTACAAAATAAGGAAAAGCTCACAACCCCAAACTGTTGGTCGATGGTGGCAGGTGGATATCTTCGCAAGGGTGAGATGGAGATAGCATTGAGGTGCTTTAAAACTGCCCTCTCTATGTACGTGGAAAATAAAGGATGGAAGCCGAACGCAAAGCTGGTTGCAGAACTATTGAGTTGGATTGCTGATAACGGCACTATTGAAGATGCAGAAGATTTCATCACATTATTAAGAAATGCCATCCCAGTGAATAGACAAATATATCATACCCTAATCAAGACTTACATGCGAGGTGGTAAAGAAGTGGATGAGCTTCTGGACCAAATGGAGAAAGATGGCATCGTCGAAAACAAAGAAACCGAGAAACTAATCAACATCAGGAATGCATGAATTTTGAAAATTAGTTTTGCATTTCTTTTGCTGTGGAATCTTAATGGGTTGGTTTATTCTGGGATCATTTTACTAGAATTGAATCAAGGATCGATTGATTTATTCTTGGAGTTCAACCAAGTCCTCGAAAGTGGTAAACTCTTTCACCTTATTTACAGAATTTAACTAAACTACAAAATAGTTTTTGAATGTGTGAAAAGTATTTCAAGTCAGACCTTTCATTAGGTGATTTCTAAACTTAATTGCTGCGCACACGTGAGACATTATGGAACATGGTATTGACCTTGACCAATTTTGATGACGGATGGATAGGGACTAAAGGGATGCGGTTAGGGGCCGAACTGAAAGTATAAAACATTGATGAAAAGTCACATTGACAAAATTGAATCTGTCTTCCTCTAACAAATTTTTGTTGGTTTAGCTTGTGGTATAATGTGAGGATAATGGTTCTTCACGGGATTTCAAAGAAGCTCATGGAAATACGAGGTGGCGTGAAATGCTTGCAGGGAGAGAAGAGGGAGTTGCACTCCTCGCAGGTCGTTGTAAAAACTGCGGGCATGCCAATTGCGAAATCAATGTTACTTTCAAATTTTTCTCTGCTCTTTACAACATAAAATACAAAGTGTTATTTTATTAATTACATATTTAAATAGTCTCTTTAAAATCGAATAACTTACAAAGTAAATGGTTTGGTTAAGGACGACATTGAATTTAGTTTCGTAATAATTAATTAGTCAAGATAGAGTCGAGTTTGTTGCCCTCATTGAATGTATGTGCAATAATTGAATGATCACTTGTCTTGATTTTGGATTTAGGGAAACTTTTCAAGCATAATGTTTAATTGACTTACAACTATCTAATTATAATGTTTGAATTGACTTCTATGCGATTATTAAATTTGATGTTTTACCATATGCTGTTGCAGACCAGGTATTCTTTGGCCATATATACGTGTATTCCTTGTTCTATTGATGAATAGATAGGATTCTTGTTACTTGAGGACTGAGCAGATATTTCAGTAGTGGCGATACAAATTATAGTTGCAAAGGATTTTCATTCACTAGCAATGAATATTTTGTGTTTAGTTGTGACTACTGATTTTAATTTCAGCTTTGATTTTTTTTATTTTTTTGTGTGTAAAGGTATTTTAAAAAGAAGTCTGATATCATGTTATTGTAAGAGCATTTTCAAAGATGAATGTTTAAGAGTTGCTTAAAACTTGAATTGCTATTTAAGGATAAACAAACATTTTATCCAGATCTGTAATTAAGTTTAAATTAAAAATTAAAATTGTGAATTATTTGTAAGTTCTTTACAAATTATTAAGTTCATCAAGAATGCTCATGCACAATCCTAAAGATTTTATATCATTCTACCAGTGGTTTCTACGTCTTTCTCAAATTTTCTCTCATAAGCTGAAAAAAAAAAAAATACTATTATTCATCGTCTTTGGTCAAATATCGTGTTTTGATAACTCCTACATGTGAGATCAAATAACTTACATATTTATTGAAAAATATTGAAATATCAATTTCTATTCTTGCCGTTTTTCTTCTGTGCTAGCCAATTCATAAGACATTGTTTCTAATCCTAATTTTCACGAATTTCATATTTTATCATCCATCTCTTTCGCATAACAACTGATCAATATATTTATGAAGTTCCTCGAATCCAAAAGCTTCAATAATTTATGTTTTTTTTTTTCTATCTGTAACCCTATTTATTAGAGTTGCACACCTTTTTTAGGTTATAATGTTTTGCAATCATCAATCAAATTTCATTCGATTTTCTATTTTTCTCTCTAATTGCTCATTGTTTTTCCTGCATTTTTGTTCCCTCATTCTACTATTATTTTGTTCCATGCTACTTCACCATTCTTCTATGTGTAGGGCAACCATAAGAGTAAGGCAATCAATTTTAACATGCATTATGGTATTAGAGCATGTTCATCCTGCTCTACACAGTGAAACACAAAACATAAAACATGGATACCTTACCTAATTCCTTACATAATTCTTACCGTTCCTATTCTCTACACTCAAGTAAGAATTCTGGAATGTTTGTTTCAGTCTTAACTACATGATACCAACCATAACTAAATGATACCAACTACGACTCAGAGAATAGAGACATGAAGTAGATTCTTCTTTTCAAGAAGAAATTGAAATTTGTTGACGAAAGAGTCCTTATATGATGCATCAAAAATATGTAATACATAGATCACACAACGTTATGTACAAGGACAATGCAAAAGCATTTATGAGATAAAAATGAAAGAAATGTTTTCTGAAAAAAATCATTTCAAAGTATCTAATCTTCTTTAAGAAATGTATTCTATAACGCAAGGAGAAACAAATATCTGTAACTGCCTCACTGATTTAAAGATTTTGTAGGAAGAACTAAATCTTGGAGACCCACATCTGTGTGTGACAGAAAGAAAACATGTGTGTTTTGTCATCCATTTCGATTCCAATTGCTATTAGACTTTGTTGATTCATAAGTTGTTCCCAGTAGTTGAACAAAATTTATAACTTAATATTCAGACCAAACAAAAATGGCATTGGCACCTTTGAGAATAATAAAAAAAAGTACCACAAAACTGCCACAATTATTTTACATCACTGTATTATGCATATATAAAAAGAAAAAAACAGAACAGATCATTCACATTATCACATAATATCCAACACACAGACAATAGCCACACCTTTGTACGTAAAACAAAATAAGAAATGAAATTCTAAGAAAAAAGGAACAAAGCGAGATCAATTTCCACTGAAGACTTTGGCGATCTTTTCAGTAGGAACCAAAGGAAGATAAGCAGAGACCCTGTAACCTTTCTCAGCAGAGGAAACAATGACCTCGTTGTACTTCTCCGTGCAGTAAGCAGCCTTTGGCAACACGGCGTTCGCCACCTGAGGGAAGAGAGGAAGCTGGTTCAGTTTCCGCCACGCGGACACGGCGCACTGCTCCGCCGTGGGCTCGTACTTGGAGTAAACGGTCTTGGCAAAGGTGGAGACGCCGTCGCGGCGGACTTCGGAGACGACTGAACGGGCCTGGGAGGAGACCTTCTTCACGTTGGAGGGAACGTGGCGGTCCAGCTCACCGACCTTACGATCGGCGTATTTGAGGAGCTCGACGGGGACGAGGTGGAACCTGTCGTAAACCGGAGCCACCACGGTCTTCACGGCCTCCTCCACTGTGTTAACGCCGGGCTTCAGAGGACCGGCGCGTTCCTTGGCGTACGAGTAGAGGACGGCGCATCGCATAAGAGCCTGAAGAGTTGCGAATTGCACGAATTCAAGGTACTTGAGTTCTTGCTCTTCGTTTCTCTCATCCTGCAAGATTCAATCAAATCCAAACCCTAAATAAACCACATGGAAATGGAATCCTCTCATCTTTAAAATTCAGTCAAATTCAAAAACATATACAAACAATACACAAAGATTAGAATAATATTCTGATCCCAAAAATTTAATCAAATTAAACTACAGACAAACTAGGCATGGAAAATAGAATACTCTGTCGTCCTGAAAATTCAATCGAGTTAAACCTAAAGAAAATAAACAAAGACACTAAGAATAAAGTTCTCTGATTCTGAAAAATTCAATTAAAATTCATACTGTAAATAAACAACACATGCAAAATGAAATCATCTTGTTCAGAAATTTCAATCAAATTTCAAACCCTGGATAAACTACAAACGTAAAATGGAACAATCTCATCCGTGAAGTTGAATCAATCAGACAGGGACAATAGAAGAACAATAATAAGGATGAAAAAGAATGGAAGAACATACAATTTGTTGGGGTTGAGGTTGGGGTTCTGCAGCCATGATGGAAGTCTAGAAGATTCTTTTGGAGTTCAGGTATTGGTGAGAATTGGGGAGGTATTGGGAAAGTTGTGAATTTATAGAAGGAAAAAGGGCGTAGGGGAACGGACACCAATTTAGGTTCGGAAAACGAGACAAAACGCGTTTCTTCTTAACTGTGCTGAACAAAATCTTGGATTTTCTATGTAAGGCTTCCTTACAGGTTAAGTTTCAAGACAGGGTGGAATCTTGAATATTTCTTTCAAATATAATAAATATTTGATTAAATATAGGGATTTCAATTCTATAAATAACAAAATCTTGATTATGAAGGTGATTATGATTAGAAAGATCAATTAGATTTTCTTATAAGAAATATTTATAAGGAGGCCGTAAATATTTTGTAAATTATTACAGCATTAACATAATAACATTCAAACACAGAATGGTTACTTTTTCCTATTTCAAAAAAAAATTGTTAAAATGAAAATTTTGAACTGTATAATCAGAAATTAAATCGTTTAAAACTAATCATTTCAGGATAATTTAAAATTTATTTTATTATATTTTTTTGTAAAAGTTGTTATGACTGTGTACGGTGTATAAAATTAAATATTATATGCATTAATCCTATCTTATAAGTGTTTTTATGTGAATTATTTTAGGTTGTTTTTATGTGATTGATCCAGATGCTGATTGATATCGAGTCATTGAAGAATTTTGTGCCAGAATGACGGGAACTTTGAAAGAATGGTATCAAAGTATCGGAACAGTAAATCAAGATCTACTTCACAGAATGGAAAGCACATATGCAGTCATTTCAGCAATTCATTTTGAATTCCTTGGAAACATTGACACAGTAAACAAGGAAATTCGAAAAGAATACTTTGAGATGAAATGTTGTTCTTTAAAGATGAAGGATATCGAACGACATTTCCAAAGAATGCAGCAGAGATTTTATTTACTGAATGGATACAATGATCCGAGTCTAAAGAACACTTATGTAAGTTCACTTCCTGAAGAAGTTCAGGGAGAGATGTACCGAATGTTCAACATGCAGAACAAAGAAATCACACAAATGACACTCGGAGAAATCCATCAAACATGCATTGTTGCATTAGACAAGCTGTGCAACCAACAACAATTACTTGAAGGAATCCTGAAGAATCACAAGAGATACTCCAAGAACTGTAAGAAGAATTACTTGGAGATAAAGTGCAAGAAAAAAGACTGCTCTTGCAAAAGCAAGTCCTTCCCAAAAGGAAAAAGCTTCACAAAATATTCCAAACACCGGAAGAAATTCAAAGGAGAAAGAAAGGTGAAGTTTTTCAAGAACAAATCTTTCAGAGGAAAGAAAAAAGGGACGAGATGTTTCATTTGCGGAAAAACCGGACATTTTGCAAAAAATTGTCCAAACAAAACTGAAAAGTCCACCAGACTTATCCAAACCTTGCAAATTGAAGAAGAAGATGTAGAATCCCTATACAGTGAACAGGACTATCCAAATGAAGAAACTGTTTTTGGCATCGATCTTTCTGGAGAAGACAGTTCAGAAAATGAAGAAACAACTACATCAAGTGATGATGAAGAATGCCAACATCATTTTCCAATCTTATCTTTTGATGAGATTACAAAGGCAGAAAAACAGTCTCTCATTTCTAGTCCGCCAGCTCCAAACATAGAAGTTCATATACTTCCCACAAAGTATGAAATCCCTGTAAAGGCCATAGCTTTTATAGATACTGGAGCATCAAGAACTATGATGAACCCGAAGATTCTTCATCCAAATTTTTGGGAGCCAAAACAATTAAGGTTCAAAGCTGCAAGCGGAAAAGTCTTCACCACAGAATTAATGACCAAAAGAAGGATATTAATCAAATTCTTTCCAGACTGTACCATCTACACCAAGGTCATAGGCACCGATCTCCCAGGAAAAGACATCCTCATCGGCATGGATATTTATACCCAACTTAAAGGAATGCAGTTACTCCCAAACGGAGTAAGGTACAGAAAGAATTTCAAACCTTTTAATCCTTTAATGAAGATTTTCAGTCTAGCTGAAGCACCTCCAGAATATGAGGAATTTAAGGAAAAGCTCTTAAAGATGTGTGCTGATAGTCATGATGGTTTTCAACATCCAAAACCACTCTGGAAAGTGAAGAATTCTTTGTTCAATTACCATTCAAATTGAATGAAGACATTAATCCAACAAAAGCTGTTCATTCTGGAATGACCCCAAGCGACAGAAAGGCCGCATTTGAGGAGTGCCAAAAACTTTTAAAGCAAAGACTCATTGAACCAACAAATTCTGACTGGGCATGCCAAGCCTTCTATGTTGAAAAAAGATCAGAAAGAGTCAGAGGAAAAAAGAGGTTAGTCATTGACTATAGACCTTTAAATCTCTTCCTAAGAGATGACAAATTTCCTCTTCCAAAGATATACACTCTCTATTCGTATATCACAAATGCTTTCATATTTTCAAAATTCGACATGAAGTCAGGATTTTGGCAACTTGGGTTAGACCCAAAAGACAGGCCCAAAACTGCTTTCTGCATACCAAATGCCCATTTCCAATGGACTGTCTTACCCTTTGGCCTAAAAGTAGCACCTTCACTATTCCAAAAAGCCATGACCAGAATTTTTGAACCCATATTAACCTCATCACTCATCTACATAGATGATATTCTGTTGTTTTCCCCTGATGAAAAAAGTCATAAAGAACTGCTCGAAAAATTTTACCAAATATGTCATTAGTTTGGCCTCATGCTCTCATCCCAAAAGTCTCAAATAGGAACTACAGAGATAGAATTCCTTGGAATGAAGTTCTCCAGAGGAAGATATTCCCCTCAACCACATCTTGTGGAGGAATTACCAAAATTCCCTAAAAAGAATTTCACAACAAAACAGATTCAACAATTCCTAGGTATCCTGAACTATATCCGAGACTTTATCCCCAACATTTCGCATCACACTTCAAAACTCTCAAAAATGTTGAAGAAGAATGCACCACCATGGGGACCAGAGCAAACTGAAGCAGTTAAAAAATTAAAAGAGATTGCAAAAGATCCTCCACCGTTAAAAATTCCCGGAGAAGGAAAAAGAATCCTCCAGACAGATGTCAGTGATCATTATTGGGGTGCAATATTAATTGAAGAAATAGAAAGACAAAAGTTCTACTGTGGACATGTTAGCGGACAATTCAAACCAGCTGAAGCCCATTATCACACCACCTACGAAGAAACTCTTGCAGTAAAATATGGAATTCAGAAATTTGATTTCCATCTCAGAGGACATGTTTTTGAGGTACATTTAGACAACTCTTCATTTCCAAAAATGCTTGAGTTAAAGAACAAAATCCCTCCAAGTCCTCAAATCCTCAGGTTGAAGAATGGTTTTCTCGATGTGATTTTTCAGTGAAACACATCAAAGGGAACCAAAATGTCATTCCTGATTTCTTATCTAGACCAAAAGAGAGTCCAACCAATCACCAGAATCCAATGAAAGAAAAAACACTCTCAATAACCATTTTCTCTGATACTCATGAATATCTTCCTCATCGCACCAAAACATCCATGAATTCCCACCTGAATTAACCAGAATTCAACCAATCACACCCACTACCATAAAATCCTTTGCACAATCACATATGTTCCATTACCTTGCCACAACCATCCAAGATCACCATATTAAACCTAAACCCACCTGGTTTAACCCTTCTGCACCATATCTAAATATCTTTCCAATTTTGATGGATAAAATATTTACAGAGACAAACATGTGGTACTTATGGTGTCACAACATTATTTAAGTATCCAATAATATTTCCCATTCTCAGAATGATTGAATATCTGGCAGAAGATTATACTCAAAACACTTTACTCTGGAAATTCCTTTCATGGTTTCCCCCATAACTTGGTGGAAGGAACAAGTCCATAGAGAGATATCTAAGTTCAATGTCTGGAAATTAGAAAAAGAAGAAGTCAACCAGTTTGTTTCCATCTTTACTATTCACAGGCCCTATTTCAGACATTCAAATAGACATCTATACACACAAAATCAAGCCCTGTCATATGCCACCTTTCCAAATCTGAGAATTTTCATGAAACCAATAAACCCTCCATTTGGGAAGGAAGAACTGACAATTCATCTTCATGAAATAAATGGATTTAAAATCACTCAGGATCCAGTATCATCCAGCTGTAACAAATTGAAGAACCTTGATCTCATATGTTCACCAGATTGGGAAGTACCTCCAAACGTTTGGAATGAAGAAATCAAAAAAGTTCATTTAACAAAACTCCCTCCAAACGACACACCCATTTTAGAATCAAATTTGCTTTGGCAGAACTGGCAAAAAGACAAACCATCCACAAATGAGAAGACAGAAGAACATTATCCAGTAGACCATGTTATCTGGGAAGATTATCAAGACCCATGGCCTGACCCATGGCCTGACTCACGCACATGGCCTCCCTGGCCTACTCTCTCAAAAGAAGAGTCAGCTGAGTCAGAATGAGATTCGTTCTCATCCAAAAGGCATCAAAGGACAGACAAAAATCACTGTAGAAAAAGAATAAAGCGTCCTTGTAAAATACTGTTCAAGCTTTATGTCTTTCATGATGTCTTTTTGTAATAAGTGTGTTCCGGATGTATTATTACTCTTTTGTTTGTTTGTGAACTCCCTTGGCTATATAAGGAGTTCTAGTTTGTATGAAAGAATCACGAAGCAATCTAGAATAATAAAAACCAGTTTCTCATATCATGAGTCTCTAAACTCTCCCTTCTCTCCTCTCTCTCAAAAGCTTTAGTTTTATGGATATAATGCATCAAGATTGAAAGAAGGAATTATCTTAAGGTGTTTGTATATAGGCTGGAATACCCGAGGTTGCGAGCTACTGGCTCAAAGAAAGAACTGTTGAAAGATCGAGAGATCGTTCAGTTCTTTACACTTCTGGTTTAACAACGCCACGTACATAACACTGGGTATGGCATTCTTAGACACTGTGTATGCTCTACACTTGCCTCTTATGAGGATCCTGTGTATCAAAAACATGTCTGAACAAGTTCTGCTGGGACCTTCTTTCCTTTTATGTGTATTATTCATGGTAAGGGTGTGAAAAAGTAGGCAAGTGGCCGAAGAAGTAACACAAGAATACTATGAATAGTATATATAAATGGAGAGACCCCCGAGTGGTATCAGAGCCTAAATGATAGCCAAGAAAAAATATGTTTCTTTCTGAAATCTGGGTGCATTATATATTATATTTCGAAAGTGAGTAGAGAGAGAGAGGCTTTCATAAACCATGGAACAACCTTCTACATCATCCAGCCCTCCTATAACCCTTTCATCTAAAATCACCATTCCAGACTCTTGTAAAAAGACCATTTCCTCAAAAATCGAAAACCTGATAGAATACCAGCATATTCCAGAGGAATCTCAAATAGAACACTCCTTACCCCCTCTTCTGAGTCCGTACAATGTTTTCAAGCGAAACAGATCAGATTTTGTATGGATCTCTTCCATAAGAAAACTGATCTCTACCCCCAAAAAAGGATGCAGAGAGTACATACAAAGCTCTCGCATGGATCAGGTAGCCCTGCATGCTACCAGTGTAGAACAGTACGTAGATCTGGAAATCAGCAAAGAGCTGATAAAACAATGGAGAGCCCATGACTACGTAGCCCTCCATCTCGGAGCTGTCAGATTGATGTTAACCCTTCATGGCAGAAAAGGATTACCAGTTACAGCTAGAGTCACGCTGCTAGACTCTACATATCAAAAGTATGAACAAGCTGTAATAGGAACAGTTTTGACAACACTCAACGCAGGAAGTGCTGTCTTGACTATTTTCCCAAATTTCAATGTTCAATTGAAAGATCCAACTCTTCCAAATAGATTCAAGGTACAAGTCCAGCTCGTAGGAGCACCACAAGATGAGGCGGCACTATCAGCCACCTTACACCACCAGATAATCTACAGGATCCAAGATCATTGTTTTGATCTCCCTGGAGAAAGAAACTTTGAAGGAAATGCCCTCATGGTCATAGCTGCAGATGACCAGGAAACATCAACTATTGTTCAGGTTCCTAGACAGATACCAAGAGAAGAACTCAGAAGCCTTATTCCCACTGAGTGGATAAGCAACTATGAGAACTTCAAGAAGAAAGAAAAACAGATAGTAGCAACAGAAGCTACTTTCAGAAGAAACTCTGTTGACGGTAGTGTCAAAACTACCTTCAAATGGAAAGAAGAAGGAGAAACCAGCAACCCTCCTCCTGTCTTTCACACCATGATGATCACACTTGGAGACAGAGAAAGAAAAATTCCAGTACACTCTTTCCAAAATAATGGAAAAGCCATCTTTTCTGACAAATTGAATGGACATTTTCTATGGGACGTAGACTCATCCAGATGTGACCCGCATTGTAATCATGATTCTGATTCTGAATCAGATCTTGACTCTGATGATGAAGACGATCCCAGAAAAAAGAAAAGATGTAAGCCACCACCGAAGCCAACAAGGAAAAGTGACCCTGATAATGGTCCCTGGATTGGTACCAAGAAAAAGGCAGAACCTTTGCCTATCTATGAAGAAGGACTCAAAGTCCTCAGAAAAGAAGGATATCCACCACCACCGGCGGATCCAAACCTTATTACCTGGCCACCACCAAAAAATTGTTCCAATCTGTTTAAACCGAAACAAAAGAAACCAGAAATCTCATGCTTCATGTTCAAAGATGAAGATTTTCCCACTCTGGAAAGGAAAAGTGATCCAGAAAAAGGAATCTCTTCCAAACCATTTGTCCAATCCACAGAAATCCTTCCAGAAGGATCATACAAACCACTAAGCCAGGCAGAAGAAGTATTGAATTGGCAAACATCCAATTCTTTATCTCAAAATAGCCTTTTAAAGGTTATTGAAAGAAAGGTAGACAAAATGACAGAATCTTTTTAGTATCAACTAAATCAAATGTCAGAGAGAATCCAGAAATCTTATGCTGAAACAAAGCAAAAGATTGAAACTCTGGAAGAAGGGATGAAGGAAGTTACTGAATACAACTTCCATGAAAACACCAGAAAGGAGAGAGAATTACAAAAACTCAGAAAACAAGTCTCTGAGATAGAAGAATACGTCAAGAAAATTGCAAAACCTCCTCCTGAGAATACATATTCACCATTCCCCATCTCTCCATAAAAACTTCTCACACATACAGTTGTACAACATTCTGTAAAACCACCTTTCTTACCACCAACTCTTCCAGAAGAAACTACCTTTTTTGGAAGTAAAAGCAAAGAAGTTATGCTGAAAAAACCTCTTGAAAAGCAAGTTGCTGAGGAAAAACTACAAGAAGAAACATCATCCAAGGATGAGGTCTTTGTCATCACAAATGACAGCGACTCTAATACCTCAGAACAAACTCCATCAGAAGAAGAAGACACAGAGGAAGAATATGCAGATCTGTCAAAAATCTTCATGGCATCCAATGGAGAAAGTCCTGAAGCCTCTACCTCTGGATTACATGCACCATAAATAAACACTCCACCACAAAGAATTTCAGGAACTCCTTTGTTCTCACTAGATGATATTCCCCAAAACATGGAGGAAAAAACTCCTTGATTTTAAGGCATGGGTGTTTTTATGTGATTTAGTCATGTCACCGATGTAGATTTGTAAATCTTATTCAATACATGTTTTTTTTTAAAGTAAAATTAAATATTATTATATATACAATTCAAATATCTTTTATATGATATGAGTTATTATAGAAAAATTATGTTTTTTTAAAAGTAAAATTAAATATTATTATATATACAATTCAAATATCTTTATAATAAGAGTTATTGTAAAAGATGAATTCAAATATTTTTATATTGAGTTATTGGAGAGAGATTTATATGATAATGGTAATGTAAGAAATAAATTAAAAATACAAATAAAAGAAACCATTACTCTTTCTTGTTCAATTTTCAATTAATGATAAATTATGGAAACAAAAGTGAAATATACTATAATATTCAAGTCTCCATTTCAGCAATAAAAAATGACATTATTTGACAATAAAAAGTTTTAATTTAAAGTAAAAAAATAAAATAATTTAGGTTTCTTTAAGATACACTTAAAATAACATTATACTTTTATTTGACTCACTGTGAACTGATTTTTTTGGCAATTCTTTACAAGTTGGACTGATCAGTTTTCTGGCATACTGGTCCCAAAATTATTTTATATTTCCAAAGTAAAAAATTATATATAAATTCTTATAAAAAGCAAAAAGATATTTTGCTGAAAAACATTTTTTAATATAGGAATAAATAAGTTATTATAAAATATAGTATTAAATTTGTTAACTTATTAATATATTTACATATCTTAATACAGTTTTACGTAAAAGTATAGATATGAATTAAAAACAAAAATTAAGTGTTGCTTCATTAATAAAATAATAGAAGTGAATATTTATTTAAAGATTAGAAAATATGTGATTTTCATATACCAGAGCAATTTTCTTAAAGTAAATAAATGGGACTATAACATAGAGGTACCACGGGTTAAAATTCGAATTTTCCTACTTTCATGCAAATACAATCAATGTTTTGAAAAGTAGCATGAAGAAAATTTGATGCAAACTATGGCAACACACTCCCACAAACCACGACCCTAATGCCAAGTTTGATCAACAATGAATTAATGACACATTGTGGACATTGGATGGTGGTATAAATAAAGCTGGCGAATCATTCTGTTTTGACAAAACTCAAACTCTTGCGCTCTATGTTAGACAAGCGGATCAGCATTGTCTCAGCAGTGTCTCCTTCAACCCATGCTATAGATTCCTGCTCTAATAGTTTTAATACCCGTAGTCTTCTGCGAGACCCTTTAGATTTAGGGTTATCTTTATCATTTGCATCAACTATAACCTTGAGGTACTCGTATGCTGATTAGATAAGCAAATATTGAAATTACCACAGAGAAAAGGGAGGAAAATTTAAAAGGATCCATGAATTATACTCATCAGCAGTACGATGTGGTAGCTTACATGGAATGCCACAAAAAGAAGAAAGGTGACACTTCAGTAGTCTTACAGCCTCACTTGAACCCTGCTCACGTAAGTCAAGCACCAATTCTTCTGCTTCATCATTGCTGCCAACAAATATAACAAAATAAATATGGTACTGCATAACATACAAATGATCACCTTAACGAAGTATAAAAAAGGAATGAAACAATGCAAATTGAAGAGCAGAGGAGATTAACCTGGTTTCCAGAATAATTTTGTTAGACTGTTCATCAGCATCGTGAGCCTTGCTCAGAAAAAACTGTCCCTGCCATCATCACCTAGCATGCATCAATGAATGACCAAATTTTGGAGAAACTAGGATAATAAATTATAACTGGTTTCCATTATCGTAGACAAATAAGACAATTGGAAGCGCGATATTTAAACATAAACCAAATATAGTAACTTTTCTGATTTGAAAAATGTACTTCTGAAATAATGGCAACTAATCATACACAACTCTAAAGAGCCTCTTTTATTATCAGCGTTAGTTTTGAAGAAACAGCTGAATGCAAGACGCAGCACTACATATAAATGAAACAAATATTTAGAAGTCATGAAAGAACTCTCTACATAAGTCCTTATAAAGGAACTTATTGCTGGGTTCAACAATTCTATCAAAAACCTTACCTGTTCTAACAGTTTTTCTGCTTTCATTTGATCCCCATTTGCAAATGCATCAACTGCCTGATGTAACAAATGACCCATTAGTCTTTACAGTGTCCATCACAAAAAACCCGCACCTGGTTAATCTACCAAGTAATTATCTAATCCAATGATAAAATGTGGGACAATATAACCCAAACAGAAAATGCAACATACTGCTTTATAATATTCACTCATTGCCACTCGGTACTCCTTCACAGCTCGACGCACATTCTTGTACTCTTCCTCGTCCTCTGGATCTGTCATATACACAGCACTCAATCTTCATATAAAGTAGAACACAACTTCAGAACAAGATAAAATATAATATATATATATATATATTATGTCACAAGAACTAAGAAATAAATGGTCAACGGATTTTGATTCTAGGACTGTATCACAAATTCTTCCAGCATTCCAATACTTGGCCCACAGCGAGAGAAGCAGATGAATCAACTGATTACGAGGCGATAATCCTTTGGCTTAGGAAGCACATGCAAGGTATAGCAATAGCATCATAAAAATACATTTTCTGAAAATGAAAAATGTCTTTACTCTTGTACAGGATATATATTGTGATAAAATAAAATTTAGACACAAATCTGCTTTTACAAAAGTCACGTAGATAAATAAGAGAACTTATGACAAATAAAAGAAAATAGGAATACATTTTTCCAGAATAACATGAAGTACCGTCTATATCTTCTGGTTGTGAGAAGTCCATGTCAATGTTGAATTCTTCCGGGGAGTCTTTGGGAGGTTCAAAAACCACATGCCCGAATCGTGATTTCATATTCACATCCTTAACAATTCTTTTAGGAGCCTCTTCCACATCAGAATGCCCTTGATAATTAAACAAAGAAGACAATACTTCTTTCTGAAGGTCATGTTTTTGCTTTTGTTTTTGTTGTTGATGTAACTCCGTTCCTTTAGTTGGAGGTATGTTTCTATCTCTGTATCCCAAAGAAAATAGAAATTAAGACCCAAAATATCATGAAAATGAATTCACTATGCTGTTCGAGCATGACTTAAATTGAAACAAAAGATGAAGTAGAACTCCCTTGTCTAGTGATTTTTAAAGGCAAATAAGATGATGAAAAGTAGTAGATATTAACAGGCAAAAAAAGAAAAATAATACCTTCTGGTATTATTTAAATCCTGAGGCTTTCTTTCAGAAGAAGGCACTTCAGATTTTGGTTTCATATCTGTAAACTGTAAAAGTGCAGTTAGCTTCAATAGCAATCTAAGAATCTATATGATCATCAGGATTTCAAAATCTTGAGCCCATTGCAAAGGAATTTCAAAATTTACAAATTATAATATCTACAACCAAACATAATGAAAATGGAATACATAATCCAGACTGAGCTTCAACATAAATAAATAATCTTGGCGGGTATACTTACTGTACCAGCAGAATCACCACCAACAGCTTTCCTTTTGCCTGAAGCCATATTCGATTGATCTAGTAGTTTCACCAAGCTCTGAATGATTGCAATATATATTTATTAGGCATAGGTAACAAGTGATGCAAGAAAACACAAGACTTGGGTATTCTGAATAAAAAAATCATGATTATTAATCTCCATGTTATTTTACTTTTTAAACCAGAAAAAAGTGAATGATATCCTTGTCAAATTTACAATGTTTGAACACTACATGAGATTATGGATGGAAAAAGAAAATGTAGATTCCGATATAAACCCCCAAAAAAGTGGGAAAAACAAAGTAAAGAAATATCAATAATAGCAGCATAAGAAGATTTTTTAGGTACCTTCTGAATATCATACCCACAAGTATCTGCATATTTGCAATAAAATCAGTCAGCTTTTAATACAAACTAAAGAAATAATGGTAACAATGACGTAGTTCAGCCCATGTGTTGCTTGGCTTGGTCATAAAATTAATAGTTAATAAATCAGGTATACACATTAGTAGCCGGTACTTGGTAGATTGAAGAATTCAGTAAATATTTAAATCAATATGCTTGATAACCAATAGTAAGAATTGATAAAACAAACTAACATCAGATTTATTTACATAAGAACATATGCACCCAAGATAGAAATTTGAGCATTAAATTGGTTAGGCCAAGTCCAGGTAGAAAGCATCAAAGGCTTGCATCAGATCAACCTACAGTCTATTTTGTTTTGTAGGTATGCCACATAGTCAATACTGGACAACATCAAACTATTAAAACAACATACATACGTAACCCATCATAATCATGTTATACATAATAATATAATGAAGATAAATTCTAGCAGCGCAGTTCACTACCAGAGAATTTATTAGAAATCAGAAATATTGGTAGACTCCACTTCTCATATGCTGACTCTCCTGATTTTTTAGTTTTTTTTATTAAATTTCAATCAAATACGGTGTGTTGCTAGCACAAGTCTGTCAAAAAATGGGCCATTAAATTAATTTTGTCTTTCAAAACAAGTACCTTCAGTTGGGTAATACTTGAGGAAATTTTCTGAGACAAGGTTAGCTAATCATTGTAAAAATTTAAACCAAAAAAGTGAAATATCAGTACAAAAAAACAATAATGATTCAAACTAACTTTTTAAATCGTGTGCTATATATATCACCACTATTGAGCCATAGCGACCATAGGCAGCTTCAGGGGCAGGGATAGCAGCATTGTGCTGATTCCAAAAAACCCTCTGAATATAGAGGTTAGGACATTTTTGGGATTCAATTCCCAAATATGAAATCTACAGCTTTAATAGGAAAACTTGGATTTAAAAGGTAGTTAATGATTTGTATCAAGGAAACTTATAAGTTACATTTGTTGGTTTTTGTGTGAATGTTTTGCTTACACTACCAATGACTTTGTTAATTGCGAATGCCATAGATTTTGTGTAATTTTATTTCATCATTTTTTGAGAATTGATATGCATATAAAATATGTTATAAAGCTGCTAATTATGCCACTATATGGGATTTAGAACAGAGATTCAAACAAATATGGTGTGGGATAATGGATAGGTTAAATAAAAGATTGGTTAGGAAGTAGTAAAATTGAGTTTTCTACAATGAAACGAAATGATCAGTAGAGCCGAAGACAGGAAATCCCATATAAATTTTAGACAAAAGGAGGTTGTAAATACAAAATGCACTAAGGAAATATCATACGATAAGAGAGACACCGGCTTCAATTTCATTTTAAAACAGCAAAAGTATGTGAAAATTTCATACCAAGAACTTGCCGAATCATAGTTCTGTCAAGCTGAAAGCCTTCTCCAAGCATTTTAAATAAGAAATCTTCCATATCCTGGTGAAGCCGATCATGCTTCGAACTCGAAACATCTGGCTTGTTTTTTTCACGCCAGATTCCGGTCATTGGCAGCGACTTTGCATCCAACTTAGTTGGTTTCGTCGTCTCAAAAGACCCATTTGCTGATGGAGCAGGTCTAACATAGTTCTTGCCAATAATGCTTGAAACAGTACCAGCAGAAACAGGGCGAACTTTGGGCCCTGAAGTTTTCCTTTCTTGGAATGAATTCCCAAGGGAAAACCCATCTGATGGCTCAGAAGACCCTTCGGTCCTGACATCTGTATTGGATGAATCAAGGGTTGAAGATGATACTGAGGAACTTCCCTTCATTTTAGACAAAATTTCCCCAGCCAAGTCAGCATTCCGGCTCGCCTTGCAATAAGCAGAAGCTATCTCTTCAAGAGAAAACACAGAGCCAAATGCATCAAGCAACCACTTCAATGCTTTCTCTTCATCACACTTCACAATATTCTGCCCAGAGACTTCCATCCCAGTACAATAAACCTGTCAGAAAATCAAAGACATGCCATAAACATAAATTTGATCAATCATTTCAAAATTGAACGCAACAGGGGAATCAAATACATGATCACCCATTCACATCCCTAATCAAGCATAAAAAACCTTGTTTGGTAGAGAGGATGAACCTGCGAATAGCACTGAGAAAGAGTGAAATTTGTGTCCCTAAATTAATAAACAAGAATTGAAAAGAAAAAAAAAATGTTAAAAGATGCTTTGCTTTGCAATGAGGAATAAATGTCCCAAGCACTCAAATCAGTAAAGAAAACCTCTTTAATTTCTTCTTGAAAAAAGAAAAATGGTTTCACAATCACAATTATGGGATCCATATATACAGTTATCCATGCATGAAAGATTTGTAAAATAAGAAAAACAAAAATATTAGAAATGAGAGGCCTGAAGAAAATAATATGAGGGAAAGGAAAAAAACGAAGTTAGTATGAGGTTTTGTCACGTAAATTGTGAGAATCAGTAACGAATCAAAGAAGAAAAAAAGAAATTGGAGTGAGTGAGTAACTGAGAATTGAGTAAATCGCAAAACGAAATGAAACAACACGAAAAGCAAACCTTGGGGCCAAACTCAGGCGATGTGAGAGAAGAGAGAAAAATAAGGGAAAAAGAACACCAACACAAAGTGCTCTCCAATCTCTACTTCAATATTTATAATCATAATATTTTAACTCTTGCTAATGTACAAATACATTATGCATGTATATTATTAAATATAACTTCACTAAATAAAGAATAGATTATATTATAGTTGTCTCTTCAGGCTATTTCAAAATTTATTTTGCATTTCCCATTTTCAGAGATTTATGTAATTTTTTTAAATGATTTAACATTTGACATTTTTTATGTATGACACAATTATTTTTTAAATTGAATATTATTCACAGTGAAAATTTTACTTAAAAAAAACATAACAATAACACATGTCATTAAAAATTAGAAGATGATGTGACTATTTTATTGTAACATGTAGTCTTTATTTAATATATTCAATTTAATTGAAATTGAGTGTCATGGTTCAAATATGGATATGGAATTGCAGTAATGGAAAGAAAGATGAATTTAACTCAAAGTTTGGTCAATACAAATAATAACATGTAAAGTAAACCAATTATCGTATATGTATTTTTTTTTTTAAATTATTTGAACTATCATAACCATGTATAACTTTTATTATTTTAATCAATAGTCAATTCAATTCCATTGGTACAATCCAAAAGTAAGTGGTTCACGGTAAAAATTTGCCTAGAACAATTGAACACATAACATGTAGAAGTTTGTCTATAACAATTGAACACATAACATGTAGAAGTATGATCAGTATCTATTTTTTTTTTTTTTCATTTATTAGAGTGCACAATTCTATATCCAAATGAAGCACATGGTTTATTTTTATTTTTTTCCAAACAAACTTCTTTTGCTAAATATAATGTTTATTTTGACATTCGAATAATACATAAAACATAAGAAAAAAGAAAAATGATTTTTTACTCTGAAGTTGACCGATAAGAAGAATAACATGTCAAATACAATCACAATTATTTAATTTAATTGGAAAATTTTATTTGCTAAAAGTGTTTATAATACAATATTATGTCAATAGCTGCGGACATGACATCCAGTGTTTTAAGGATATAATTGTTATTTTCTAAAAATACAATTCTTAAAAACACTACATAAAAATATATCACATGCTCACAAATTAATCCACGAATCAAATTTGTAAATGACAACTCTCATCACACACAAAACATAACTAGAGATAGGCTCATATAGCAAAAAACACACTTGCAGATTGAGACGGAGTCCTAGACAAAAATCTCACTTGCAAAAGGAGACAGAGTTGTGGTGACAAAAACAATAATTGTTATGTAAAAGAGAGAATATGGCAGTGACAAACTAAAAACAACACTTGTTATGTGAGATGACACTTGAGAGAGAGAATTTGGGCGGAAGTGAATGAACCTCAACATTCTACACCCTAAATTGAATTTAATTTTAAATACTTCCTGTTATGTTGTTGGACTACACTACTGCTAGATATTTTATTGTTCCATCTCATCACCACGTATAGTTGTCATCTGATTGTGTGGTTGTCATCTATTTGTGCTAGTGTCAAAATATCTTAAACTCAATTTAATTAATTTTGTAAACGTTTCTTTTTAAACAAAAATTATTCTGGCCACTAATAAAAAATTTCATATATATATATACCAAACTAAAATAAGTGTTATTAGTCACCACAATCTTCATGGTTTTTTTTGACAATAATGTGAGAAGTCTATTGGAATCCCTTACTCAAGCTAATAAATATGCTAAACACAAAACAAGCTAATAAATATGATAAACACAAAATATATCCTTCAGTACAATTATTCATCATTTCAATATAATATTTAGGTTTTGATAGGCAAATGTTTTGTTGGATTTATTACAAAGGCTAATATTCTTTATTTGGAAGTTCTAAAGTTATAAATTCATGTCACCTTATTTCCAACTACATAAGTTCTAAAAATCAATTGAATAGGATGCTCTAAGATACTAACACATTGAATAATGAACAAGGATTTTTCAAACAACAAAATAATGATAATATATTTCATTTTATTTAGAAAAAATTATTATAATTATTATTACTGTATTCATTATTTATTATTATTTCAAAATTATATGATGATAAATTCTCATATTTATTATACATATCATTTTAAATTCTTCTATTTTTATCAAACCACATTTATGTAATAAATATATTATATTTTTAAAATAAATTGTACTAGTCAAAGTACTATCTATAAGAATGAACATTATTTGCATTTCGAAAATTCTAAGGATTTCGTGTAATTTATTTATTTGTTAGGTCAATATTTTTAATGTATTAGCTACATTTGATAAGTTTTTTACTTGTACTAGTAATATTTTTAAATCTCCAAAACCACTAGTTGCTGTGTTATATTTTTTTTTAAATTATTTCTTGAACTCGTCCAATTACCATAAACATCTATTTATAATTAAATGAATATTTAATCTTAATTTAATTACTATAAAAAAAAAAAAAAAAAAAACTATGAACAATTTTTTGTTAAACGTTCTCACCATATTGAAAACTTCTTTGACACGTTATCTATTCGAAACAAACTACTTCCTTAAGAGGGTTTTAAGAATAGAAGTCAAGTTTTGATGCGACATATAGTGATTTGAATAATATATTAAATCAAATTTTATTAGCTATTTTTTTAAAAGAATTATAAAAAGACTTAAAAAATAAATATTTTTAAATCAAGTTTTAAAAGAGGTAATTAATTATAGAAAAAAGTTTGATAACATTAATTTAAAACACATGTCATCTCAATTCAACAGTTTACATAGTATATACTTTATATATTTGTACTTAAATCTTTAAAACTTATCCCTTGTATTAAGTCTAAAGATTTTTTAGACAATAATTTTGATATTTATCAAACAAATGTATTATTATAAGAGTCAGACAAGTACACAAATAAATAAAATTAACATTACATTAACATAAAAAGATTTAAGACACTGATTTATTATGATTGATGTTCAATCCATTCATCCATATCAAACATGAACTTTGTATTCATACTTGTACTCTAAGAATCCTTTTAAAATACAAATGATTAGGAACAAAGTCTAAGAAAAAATATCATACAAGGAAGAAAATCAAAAATGAAATCATATAATGAAAAAAGAAGCTTTCAAATGGAAAAAGAAATACTTATAAGAAGCGGAATTAATTAAATTATCATGTAAATAAAAATTAAAGGAAAAAATAATTTCAAACAGTTAAAAATAAACTACTTGCAGAAGCAGATAAAAAAAGTAAGTGATAAAATAGTTCAAATAAATGAAAAAAAAAAACTATGTAAACAGGTATAAAATTGATGAAATAGGTAAATGGATAGAAAAGTTGACAGTAAAATAATTTGAACATACATAAAATAAGAAAAAAAAAAGATAACACAGACAAAAGACTGAAAAACAAATCATGACATTGTCAATTAAATTTTATAGAAATAATAGTAAAATAATTATAATAAAGCGTAATATGATATTTTTTTTACATTTTTGCGTGAATTTAAATTTTTAAGTGATTCCTATCATTTTCTGAGTATCTAATATATATTTTGTCTACTTTAAACTTTTATACATTTATAAAACTCAACATCAATATTTTATTTTTAAAAACTAAAAGTAAAATATATCATATTTACATGGAGTAGCAAACATACTAAATCAAGTAGTAATACAATATTAGTAAATTCATGTAATAAATAAAATTAAAAAGAAAACTAAAAGTTATCATAGTCACAGAAACTAAAACACATTTAATCTCTAAAGAAAAACTTAAACCCACAATATATTAGAAAAAATTCCTTGGCAGTAGAAAACAGAAACATCAAACATATATGATTGTTTTCTTGGTCACACAAGTACCATGACAGGTAGTTCAATGCACAATATCCGGTTCTTATATCCCATAATCTTGAACTTCATACCCCACTTTGTAGTCCTCAAACCGTGCAATTCACTACAACCCTTTGGTATTTAAACACTTGACACTCACAAGCAGGAGGACACCTAAAAATGGCCACATCAATAATGACAAAATATATGGTATTTTTGCTTTTTCTTTGTGTGGCATTCTGCTCTAAGGCCACTGGGTTCCCTCCACCTTCAGGTGCAAACCCTGATGCTGGTATGCATGGACATGGCTCTGGCAATCTAGGACATGGAGGAAAGGGTCCTCTACTTTGTAAACCTCTCCATTGTCACACCCCGAGTGGATTCTGTGGTGTAACACTCATCAACTTTGAACCTAAACCTTGTAGCCAAGGATACCAAAACAAAGAGTAACAACATGTGTGTTGCTGACATAATTGTCTGAACATGTTAATGTTCTTTTCATAATATTCAAGTAATAGTATATGCTGTACAAGCTGAAACCTTAACCATATGTAATAAGAAAGTATTTGTTGTTGAAACAATAATATGTATTGTCTAGTTTCTTGATAAATAGTTCATTTCTCAGATTTATGGAAAGAAAAGATGTGACTAAATTAAAGAAACGAGGGTTGCTTACAAAGATACCAAAAGAATTGAAGAGTCCTTTTTAACATAGAAGTAACACGCATTAGCTAGGAACTACAGTAGAAGATTTTGTAGTGTCTAAACTGTAAGTCTTATTACTTGGGGATGAAATGGCTAATGCTCTTTTCCCCTTCATTAGATATGCATATACAAACAGAACTTCTACGACATTTTTTAGTTATTATTACACCAAGTTTGAATTAGATTATAGATTATACTGTTTTTTAGTAGTGATCAAATTATTCTCCGTTGACTTCAGCAGCAGCAGCATCAGCCCAATTAGTTGCACTTCCAGTGCGAGGAATGCTGGGAATCTTTGTGTACAAATCCACCTGAAAATATACACTCAAGATATTTCCACTGTCATCTTCATGCACAATACCTCGAACCTTGTGCAGTGGATGATCAAAGTTTGTCAACCCACTTCCGTTGATGAAAATGCACCCTGCATTCAAATCCAAGAAGTAAATGAAAATCACAATGCAATCTGTCTACTTGGGAGCAACAATGATGTTGGAAAGAGAAATCCATTAATACTAATTGCAAATGTTAGTTAACCTTATTTAATTTTCTTAACCACATTTAAGAAATGAACTTCATTCCCTAATAAACTGCCCTTCATACTAATTGATGAAAGAGTTTGATCTTATGAAATTTGTTTCAAATGAGAATACTCTCTCCATTTTGAAAGAAAAGTTGTTGATATAGGAGTATTTCAGAGATTGTTTCATTAAATTTGATAAAATTAGTTAAGATTTATTATATCTGAGTTTAGATGTGTTTATATTTGAGTCTCAAAAGAGTGAAATTTTTTTTATTTGAATTGAGAAAGTTGAAAGCTGAGAGCATTCAGAGAATGGAAAGTTAGAAAAGCTAAACTAACCGGGAGGAAAATTTGCACAAGCTTGTCCACATCCCTCTTTGATGATTGTGGGGTCATCTGAACAGATTAAGGATCCATCTCTTGCCATTCCCCATTGAAATTCCACACTTCCATCACGATCCTAACATGCAAGAACTATGTCAGAAACAACACTATCAAACTATCCATGTAGAAGAGGCTTAATTTCCTGGACATTTGTAGAGTAAGAACAAACAAAAGGTAAACCATTTGTGTCTCACCCTGGCAATAAAAAGAGTATGCGTCCTGGCATCAAAGATGATGAATGCAAATTTTCCATCAAGATGTTTAACAACTTGGTCAGGTGGGTAGGGGGCTCGATCTCTTAGGACCTTATATGCTTCAGTCACAATCATGGCTTCTGTTGCTTGCCTTGGAAGCCCATAATAATGCCTAAGATCAGCAATGTTTGCTAGAGCTCCCACAAAAATGCAGAAGATATCATCCAAAACAACAACAGACCTGATTCATTTACAACAACTACAAATTAACGTGTTTGGTTGAATATTTATAAATTGGTTTTGGTTAAAATTAATTTTAAAGTGAAATGTTATACAGTATAAAATTTGTATCCTATGCAAATAATACTCAAACACAAAGTTACTCTAACTCACTTGATTTTGGACTAGAACCAATTCTTCGAGGTGAGACTAAAATCACTTTAACAACCTAATACATATTTAACCAACTAAACAATGAGAAATAGTTGCAAGGAGATGGCTTTCAATGGATTAGAACAAAACTAGACATCCAATTGAATCCCAATTCAAAGGGCAGAAAAAAATTTAAAATTTGAATTCCTGTAGATGCTTAATTAAAGTAAACATAGTAGCTAAGTTTTTATTGAATACCAGGCCTGGTGAGAATTCAAAGCTAAGAACAACTTCAAGCTTATTGTACTATTAGATACATCTTTCTTACAGATAGCCATTTCTTGGCCAGTGTATGCATGTGCTTGAGAAATGAAAATAGATAAATCAATCAAATAAACTTTATATCTGTACCTGGGGTGTGTTGGACTTTCGTCTTCATGGGACAGAGCCATAAAATTCCCGTGTGAAAGGTTGTAAACTGCAGAATCCGGCCACACAGATTGAAATTTCTCCACAATTTCTTGCGGGGTCTTTGAATTGTTGGATCCCATTGCCGGAAGCCTCAGTTCCTCCGGTGGTTTTCCAATGGCTTTTGCAAACACCGCCAACATTTTTGTTTAGTTAGTTCTACGGTTCTTCAGCTTGTGCTCTCGTCTCAAATCTGGTTTAATAGGACTAAGGTTCAACTATTCTGTGATGGAATGGAACCATTAAAAAATTCACAAGCTAACAAACAGTGGCATTGGAGATTATACATGTGTCAAACTCACAGGGTGGTGTCAGATTCCGTGGTGATACGTGTAATACTACATAACCAACATAAAAGTTACATGCAGAGCTGGTACCAAAGGTTGTTGCTGTCTTTCTTTTGCAGTCTTTGTAAACAGTCATTACCAATTATTACTGTCCGACCAAACAGCTATTTTATTTGTAAATTGTACTACTAAATATTTACAATCATATAGATCTGAGATATATTTTCTGTGCAATAATAACTAGAAATCTCTATTGTGCTTATCGGAAAGCATGGTCCACTCCAATTACGTGTCTATAAGCCTTTGGAGTGTTCCAAAATCAATATTTTTGGACTGATATGTACCACACCAATCCAGCCGTGCTTATCCATTAGCAACTTTTGGACTATTTAGAAAAGAGTATTTACGTGACTGAAAGAGTTTTCTAGGTGTTTCTTCTCCTCGTCAATTTAGCTAAGCAGTCAAATTCTGTAAAAGTGGCAGTTTCAGTTTAAACTCAATTGGTAAAATCTATGCATTGGATAAACTTGATTTGGCATCATTGACGGTCCTTCAAGATTCTGGCAATTTACTATACTATAACAAACAAAATTCAATTCCCGAAGCCTCAGGAAATTACCACTAATAAATCAAGGTGTTTATTGGTACTGATAGTTAAAGATTAAACGATAAAGTTATATCAAGATTATATTAATAGATTCTTCTTTTGTTGGTTAATTTTTTTCTAACTATAAATATATTATTGTTCCATGGTCATTTTTTAAATTTTACGAGAATGTTTTTCAGTCATTTAGATTATCAAGAAATGGTTACACAAAATAGGTCCAAAAATTTTTTGTATCCTATTAAATCAAAGTCCTGTTTCATTTCGGAAAGGAGATAAATGTTCTAAAACATGTTTATATGTTTCTTGGTCATGTGTTGGCTCGAGAATCCAACCCAAAAAGATAATTCCATCAGAGATACACAGTGTGAATTTTTTTAAGTAGGTGGCTAGTTTTTGTTCGTGTTTCTCTCTCTCTCTCTCATGTACTTATAAAGAAGAAAATCTAATTGCGAGATTAGAAATAGATGAAAGGTTTCATGATTTTTCTTAGCTAGGAAGCAAGCATATTCATGTCATGCAATGACATGTGAAGACAGAAACTTTAGAATCTTTGAAATCATAGTCTACATATAATTCAAGTACGACATTAAAGCCATTGTCCAAACATCCAAACTGCAATAATACAAGGTATGCTAAGTGAATGAGAAGGAGAATGCTAGGTCAATGGTCAATGCCATCAGCTACTTCCATCTCTTATTTATGCCCCAAAGAAACTAGTATCTGAAAGAAACCTTCCTACAACACGAATAAGGATCATATTAAGCATCAGGAACTCTTAAAGAACCAAATGAAATTGAGATGGGTTTGGAAGTTATGGGGATCACCAATATTTAACTAATTCATTTAGCTAGAATAGGAACACCACAGGCTGCAGGAGCATGCTTTCCTTTCTTAAAGACAAGGTTTCCTCTCACAAAAGTCTCCAAAACTTTTCCGGATAACCTTCTTCCCATATAAGCAGAGAGGCTCTAAATACCAAAAAGGCCATTGTTTAACACATGGGATTCAGAAAAACAGCCAAAATATTAGCATGTATTGATAAAGTGGGCAGTACTACATCTTTATGAAAGATTGAACTTTTTTTCTGCAGTTAGAGGAACTTTCTTTTTTCTTTTACTGAAGTAGTGGGAGCAACAATTTGGTTCCTCTAGCATCTACTTTTCCCAAATGCAATTGTCAAACAGAAAAATTTAGCAAGAAGCTACCACATAACAACTTGAAGTTTAAATTATAATTAAGAACAAAGAAAGTCATTGACAGAATAAATTCAATAATAGGATAAAGAAAAATCAAGACGTACAGGATGTTTAAGGAAAACAGGATAATGTTCATTCAGCTCAAACTCCACTTCTGGTTTCCAAACTACAATATCAGCATGGTTTCCAACGGCAATGGACCCCTAAAACATGAATGAAAATTTAGTCAGATTTGAACTGAATATTTCTGAACATATATGTTGACTTCACAATCTCATGAGTAAACATTTGAAGTGCCTTATAATGTGGCTTTTCAAAAAAGAAAAATACACAACCAAAAATTTATTTTAGATAAGAAGATTGCAATAATATTTTTAGAGTATATCCAAAGTGAGAGGCAAAGAAGGAAAGTAGAATTATCTCACCTTTGATTCTATCCCTGCAAATGTTGCAGGTTTCTTGCTCCACAATAACGACAGCTGTTCCAGAGTTAGTCCATGTTTCTTCCCATAAGACCACGTCACTGGAAGATCGAACTACAAGTCTCCCAATTGAACCTCAGTTAGTCCTTAGACCAATCACAGCTATTTTGATAAGTTACCCCACGCTATGAAACTTACTAGAATAAATCAATGAGCTCTTATTACAGTGGGCTGACTACAACTAATGAAAACCACGAGCCATTTTCATAACCTCAAATAAACCTCCTTAACTTATGCTAAACACCCACTTATTATCATTGAGTGGGAGCCAAGAATGTTATGTTGAACAACTTTTCTTAATGACAATTTGTTTTAAGATGAAATCTATATATCACTACAACAGAAACATTTACTCTTGAAGGGGCTTACAATTTCCAAAGGAAGTAAAAATCAAGTTCTTACTAGAATAATCACTTCAATTTATTTTATCTTGTGGACGGGCTGTTAGAACTATATCCGCATCCCAATTGGGATAGTTGATGTGATACTTCCCAACATCTATGTTATTATGACCCTCTATATAATGTAACTGACGCTCCTCTGCATAATATATCAACCACTCTCTCATTCTTCTTCCACCACTTTGCTCTTTTCTTCTACACTCACTTCCCATTCAAAGAAGCTCCAACACACACAGAAGCCCCCAACACACAGATCCAGTTTTAACAAACTGGTATCAGAGCTCAGTTCAGAGCTCAGTGCAGCAGCTCCGTTCAGATCCGCCGTCCGCCGCAGCAGCTCCGTTCAGATCCGCCGTCCGCCGCAGCAGATCCGTTCAGATCTGTTCTTCCCCGCTGCAGATCTGTTCTTCCCGCTGTAGATCTGTT
>Ga0209489_100102_pt1 | contig 120100 bp, 70 predicted proteins | sample SiratrowhiteBW_FD_187527 | JGI IMG/M metagenome (GOLD analysis project Ga0209489, IMG submission 187527) | Root nodule microbial communities of legume samples collected from California, USA - Siratro white BW (SPAdes) (version 2) | ecosystem: Host-associated > Plants > Roots > Nodule | place... | reverse complement strand
TATATATATATATATATATATATATATACAGCACAATGCATACAACACCTATACAATAAATTCTATTTAAGACTATTTATTCTAACGTAAATTAAAAATTCATAAAATCATACCAATAAAAATGTGACAATAACATTAAAAACTCAAGAGATCACAAAAAAGGACCTCTATGCGCATCGCTTTTCCAATTTTCCAGAACTCAATAACGCAGCCAATTCCAGAGCTAGCAAGAATCATCCAAGACGTGTCGTTGTCAAGCAGATAAAGGAAGATAATAAGCTGACAAACAAAGCTCACAACAACAGTCTTTGCCGAGAGTCCTTCCATAGATTTATTTTTGTTCCAAAATTGGATGTCTGTGTGGAAAGAAAATAATTAGTGATAACCTATGCCTCTAACCAAACCCATATGGATTACCTTAGTGGATGTGCTTTCTAAAAAATTGCTAGACAATAGACTTACCATTCTTGAAAGCCAAGAAGTCGAAGACTGAATGAAGAAGAGAAACAACCATGGTAATTGCCAGGAGGTAAGGATTTCCTTCCAAGAATACCCTCTGATATCATTATCAAAATAAAATATTAGCCAATTAGACAAATAAGACACTCAACAATTCATACAGCGAGAAACAAATGCACAACAGAGGATTTTTCTTACATTTTGAAATTCCATTTTAAAATCTTTAAGAGCATGTGAAGTGAATGTCAGGTAGAAAACGGTAAGATGTAATGAAAAATTGCACATGCAAAGGGTTGATGGTTACACGAACCAAAAAAAAAAACACAAGAAAATAATCAAACACAAATCATTCCAGCATACAGCTCAAGCTTTTAGGAATGTTAGCTTATGACATAATATTAGAACCTCTATGCCCAAGTGGTTAACAATTCAACCCTTACCACCCTCATCTTCAAATAAAAAATAAAATAAATTCGACAAGGTATGTAAACAGGATTTTGTACAAGTACCAAATACTATCTATATTAAAATGTTCATCAAGATTTTATTTCAACGTAATATTCTATTAAGCAGTACTTGAGCAGTTGAATACAACACAACTACTCAGTACAACCAAAGAGGACAATAGTTCAAGAACTAATAACAAGATATCACAACTGAAAAAATGCAAAGTCAAGGAAAATAAAAACCAGGTCTACTATTATTCAACATATTACCCAAGTACTCAACATGAGTGTTTCATCAAATACGTTAAATCCACTAATAATTATGTAAAATTGAGAAAATTTTCTAAACCTACAAACCTTTAGTTCATCAGCCTCGCCTTCAAGCATGCTTCCATAATTACGGTGAATCTGGAAGGATTGATCAATCTGCAGGAATAACTGCCACTTTGTCATACTAATGGGACCAACTTCCAGGTTAAGTTGTAATTTAGTCACTGTCTCGTTCAAAGGTATCAACTTATCCCTAAGTAACCAGAACTCATTGAAATAAACAATTGGATAGTAGTTCCCAGTGAAAGGATCGACGTTCAAGACTGGGAACCCAAAGTTAAGGAATATAAATATATAGTCAGCTAACTCAATACACCAGTTACTCAATACACCAGTTACTCTGTCAATATATAGGAAGGTCAAATAAAAATGTGAAATTCAAAAAATAAGAGAAAGGTCAAAATAAAACCTTACTGAAAGTGAAATGACACAAAAAATTCAGTTGCAAAGGCATTGCCATCTATAAGTTCTCCACGATTCAATATTAATCTCACATAATGTGAACTTATTATGTTAAATGATAGACAAGACATCCAGAAACCAGCGCCAAGAAAGGGGAGAAAAATTAAAAAAAAAGATTAACAGCAAATAAAGTAAATAACAAGGATACATGGAGCAATGTTTGGCGCTACACCTGTTTTTGGGTACCTGCAACCAGGAAAAATTTATTATAACAATACAGCACATCAATAAAGAATACACATCAATTAAGTGGCTCAGCTACAGACAAATCTAGAAGAGTCATAGCTTTTTTACTACCATAATTAAATGTAGGAAATGTCAAGGAAGAAATTCACTAGCTTTGTTTGAGAAAAGTTCTGGACAGCAAATAACTGTGGGTCTCAAAAGATTTATAGACTTGCAACAATGAAGGAACCACATTTGCACTAATGGCAGTGATAGCCCATCCAATATTTAAAAATTTATACATTTCACTTAGGTTTTATATTTTGTATAAAATAAAAAATTCATCTTTTTAAACTTCATTTGTTCTCCACCCTCCGAAGTTTATGTCCTAGTTCCCCCTCTAGCTGCGTGCTAGCTTTTTTCGACAATACCAACATAATATACAATTGTTCTCTGCCAACAACATACCAGCCCTGAAGCAAGTAAAGCTCGCAAAAATGGGTACAGAATCAAAAGAAGTACATTTTACGGTCATCACTTCAAATTTGTAACAGGAGACAAGTTATTCATGGGATTGGTGCGATACAAATCATAAACAAATATTGATAATTTCAGTAGTAGTTTCAAAAGTGTATTAAGATGGGTCACTACATTTCAACAGCTGTTGCAACGGCAACTGTATGTTATGTCCCATGCTTAACCTTAGGTATGGAGCTGCTCACAAGTGCTATTACCAAGGCAACAATAAATAAAAATTATTTTAAGTTTAAAAATAACGAGATGTACTGTTTAAGTCCAACATATAACTAATATATAGTTAGGAGTGAGATTACAAGCATAATTTCACTGACATAAATACCGGTTTAGGTAGTGCTGTTGAAACAGGTTTGAGAATTGGATAGGCTTGTCCCACCAATAATGGGTTGAAAAACCAAAATAACATTTGGGAATTGGCTTAGTAGGTTTAACATGGACTCAACCCATCAAAACCACAGAGAATTATGTGGAATTACTTCACAATGTAACAGTCCATGTGTTAAACGCTCAAGCTTCATCACAAAATACAAACATCAAAAACGTGCCCTTGAACCAAAAACTGACAACTAGAAAGAAAAGATAGACAATTAAACACTAAAATGCAACTAAGATTAATCATTTTGCATTCTGATTTCATCTCAATCTCTCACTGTTACCAAAGGCTATGGCAGTGCAGAGGAATACCAACAAGAATATTTATCATTCCTATATAAAGAAAGGAACAGAAGGGTAAATCTAAAAAATGCTAGTGAGATGGCCATTATACTGAAAACATTATGGAGACCACAGTAGTCAATGGCAGTGCGGAGCACCCACCTCCCAAAAATGCTATAGCAGGATGACTGTTATTCTGACCAACCTTATGTTTTTAAGGGAGGTGCGATTAGTATAGTGTTTTGACAGGTTGTTTTCTGTGTGAAAGGAAACTTTTTCCTTTGTAGGGAGGTGTGGTGTACAGTTTGGTTAAGGCTGGAATGACAAATGATTTCAGTTTGCGTCAGTACTTTCTTTTTGTGTGTGTGCTTTCTATTGATCATTGTTGATGTCCTAACAAGTATCCTAGATGATTTCTTGGGACTTATTCTTCTTTTATATTATATGATTTGTTTCCTTATTTAATCAGGATCCTCATAATTTTAGGGATATCTGATTAGAACTAGACTTAATAGAATATGATTTATACACAGCATATATACAGGAATAAAATCTATAATTATTTGCATTTACTGTAATGAGCTTATATAAAACGGACTCCTTGTGTAGTTCATACTCACAGTTTTCAGCCGCTCTTGCATTTATTTTTCTATCTTTCAACAATAATCAAGATCGTAGTCTACACATGCAATCACAATCAATTTAAGGCATAACTAACAAGTCAAAAACAACACAGGTCAAGGAGAATAAGGAGGAAAAAAGACAATGGATGACATCTCTTGTCAAAAAAATGGGGAGCTACAGAAAATACAGAGAAGCAGGGAATGACTAAGTTGTGTTAAACAGAGCAAAGCCCATTAAAAGTACTGGACTGGCTGGAAAATGCTTGAGCAACCGGATATTTTTTATGGATGAAGTGTTTCTAACCCTAAAGTCCTTCCTATGCCAAAAAAAAGAGTGGACAAAGCAGGGATTTCATCTACTGTGGCTTCTCAAGTGTGATTCTGTGCTTGAAAGGCATAATCTTTATCACAAAGAAAAAATGTAAAGTAACAGAAGACTTAAAGCAGACAGGGTGTCTGCTTGGCTCAGCATCACTGCTATGGCAGCACAGTTTCCTGTATTAACTATATGATTGAGTTATCCGCCATAGGCAACATTACATTGCATGTTGATGGTTTGAGATCAAGAGACAGATTGAAGTGGACTGAAGGAGCTAAGATGCAGCCTCTAGAGATGGAAGATTGATGGAAGCAGAGCCATGGGTCACAAACATGTAGGATTCTGATTCATAAGATGTAAATACAATGCCCAAAAATTGAAAGAATTTAGCGAAACTTATTTCTTATGAGAATATATTTTTCTTTAGTTTTGGAGATTGGATTGAAGAACTGATGGTTAACCAACTTAATCTTCCACATTAAATTTTGTTAAGTTTCAATCCAACAACTTGATTCACCCCAAAAATGAAATTTCATTCCAAGTGAAATGCATAATTATTTCCAACCATCCCTCTTATACTACCTCATGCAAAACTAAAATTCAATTAAAAGAAGGCCAATTTATCTGACAATCTCTTTGAACGCCTGCACAACACTTCCTCCATAGAATTATCATCAGCAATCAACCAACTTAAACAGAAATTATGTCAGGCAAAAAGGCTGAACATTTAGTTAAAAAAATGTGCCAAAAATTAAATGAATTCCAAGCAAACATACTGAGTGAAGTCAGCAACCAAGTTAATTGTTATATTTGGTTTCCAATATGAAACCCACTCCACAGGACCATCATCCTTAGAATCATCATCATCTTCTTCAGGATCATCAACCACCTGGCAAAGCCAAAAGAGAACAATAATTAGATCATCCTGAAATCAGTAACATGTCATCATGGAAACCAGTAAACACTAACCAATTGAAAAACTGACAACATGATTGATACCAAACTCAGTAAGAAAACAAAATATATTGATTTGAACAAGTTGTTCCATGTAAACGTACTGAACCAAATCATGAGGATTAGATAGACGGGCAACTCTTCTGGCCAGTAAGGTTAAGATATAGGATTACAGATTAAGATTTTAACAAGAAGTTATTCCCAAAACTTCTAACCACAGATTCAGCTACAGAATTAATGACAGCATACTGTATGCTCCTCGAAAAGACTCAATGAATAGAGGGGAAAAAGGAATATGAATTTCTTTGTTGAATTGCCTCAATCAATTTAGGCTTCCTATGTATAGTATGGCATTCCATACTTTTCCCCTTCCCCAATATTTTACAAGCTTCAACATTAATTATGCCTCCGTTGGTGCTGCATCCATGTCATAGTTTTCATCCGTCTCTAGAATGAGAGGTTTAGAAGATGGTAACAAAAAAAAATCACCCGTGTTTCCCCAAAAAGCTGTATATTGTATAATAAAATAATGCAATGGTTTAGATAGTAAGATGAAATAGGATATTTAAAAAGGTAACTTGATTTTTTACATCATGCAGAATATAATATGACATTTTTTATGTTTAAAAAATCAATAACTATATTAAAGATCTTGAACTCAAGGCAAAGTACCATCATGACAGTTCCACATCAAGCTAATTATAAAATTATGGGAGCAATGACAAACCTTGGACGTAACTTGAGCCTCAGTAGAATCTGGCGAACTTCCTAACAGACTTTTCTTTTTATCTGCTTTAGACTTGGGCAAGTACGTCACAACAGCTGAGACCAACAATAATAAAAACACATCATAAACCACTTTTTCAAACATATGTAATGCTAAAAATATCAATAAGAAGTTAAAGAAAACATACGATGTGTCCTTCCAAATGCTGCCTGAGGCTGGTATTCCGGATCACTTGGGTCAGGTGAAAAGCCAGAGTGTGCAAAGAAAACATGAGCATATACACTCCCATTATGTTTCAAAGACTGAAAGTAGAATAAGAAATCATAAATTTCCGGAACTACTTTGACTTTTCTTCAAAAACCAATGTAAATTAACCATGGATAGTTAGCAGTAGCATTTTTCAAGTTTCAATTTTATACCTCCGATGGAGTATAGTCCAAAGTAAGAGTCCTAGTACTCTCAGGTCCCCAAACAGCATACGGAATATTGGTTTCATGCCATACAAGTGAACTTTCAGAACCAAAATCGTTGAACTTCTCGTTCTCGGAAAGATAAAGCCACATATCCTGAACAAAAAACAGCATCCAGAAAAAAACCTGATTAAGAACATAAACAAAAAGCAACACCAACTAGGAAAGCATTTGCAGCTTGTGCCAGCATCAGAACACGGACCAGTAAGATAATTACACAAAAACCTAATTTAGATTTTTAGTACAAATCACTAATTGAGACTTCTGATCGTGAAGAAATTACACACATAAACTCTTCATCACACTACACGACGATGAAATTGAAATTCCACTCAATCACAAATCATACGAGATCGTATACATGCCTAACCTAAGTTCAAAAACGAATCTAAGAGACTACTAGACAAGCGAATTTAGCGAAATAATAACAATAATAAAATCAAAGTGAGATCATGCAATAGAAGTTGAGTTAGCAGAGGTGAGAGTGTGCGCGCGCGCGCGTGTGTGTGTGTGTGAGAGAGAGAGAGAGTACCAGAGGCTGTGCTTTCTGGAAGAGATTGGAGATGAGAGCGGAAGGTTCGGTAGGTTTTTTGGGAGAGAAGAATTTGGAAGCGAAGTACCAGAAAACGACCATGCGTATGATTCCTGTGAGGCCAAACCCTCCTTGCTGCTGTTGCTGCCTCCCCTGCGGTGCCTGGCCGCCTTCAACTGCTGGCGCAGGCGGCGCCATCTTCGTAGAGAGAGAGAGAGAGAGAGAGAGAGAGAGAGAGAGAGAGAGAGAGAGAAAGGGCAAGAAAAAGAGAAATATCAGTGATCGAATCGAAAATTTGAAAACTGATACTTCGAGTAAGACGGTGTGTGAGATGCGTATTAGTAAGGAAAAAAAAGAAAAAAAATGGAATTACTTTATAACTGGGTGGCCACGCAATCTTCTCCACCACACTTTATGCACATTACAGTTAGACTGATCAGCTCAGCTAAATATTAACAACATTATTTGAAAATTTGTTTTAATAGTATTGTCAAAAATATTGTTTTTTAAAATTTGACAGAAAAATTATAAAATTTATCATTCAACGTTATAGCATAAAAGATCTATCATCTAATGGTTTATATATATTTTTCTAAAATATTTTTCAATTTTTTTATATTTTATCAATCAATTAAATATTCATGATATGTTAAAAAAATAAAAATTAAATAATTATAATAAAACCAATATTAAATGACATTTTTTATTATTTTGATGACGTTTCAACTATATTAAATTGTGAAAAAAATTATGATAACATGATAACCGAATGCATAAAACTTAATTAATGAAATTTGTAAAATATTGATAGTTATTATGTATTTGAGTAAAAAATATTTTACGTAATTAATTTACAAATAATGAATATTCGCTAAGTTTTATTGTGAATGTAAAATTAGCTAATATAAAATGAAATATTAATATACCGATATTGAATTATGAGTATTTGACAATATTACTTAAAATATACACGTTTGCGCTTGAACTTAAAATTAAAATTTCAATATCACATCGTATCAGAAAGGTATGTAAAAAGAGAATAGTGATCTTTATTAGAAGAAGAAAAGTTTAACTATGAAATACGAATACGTCGCACATTCTATTTCTATTTTTTACCATATTTATAAATTAGAATAATTGTTTTTTATCATAATATTTTAAAAATGTTCTTATAAAAATGATCTTATTAGATTTTCAATAGGAAACTTTTAAAATATTCTTTTAATCTCTTATCTCTTTTAATCTCTTATCTCTTTTAATATAAAATTTTGTCTTTAATTCTAAATTAAATTTTAATAATTTTAAAAATGAAATTAATTTTACATCACAATATAAATTGCTTATTACAAATCTAAGATACAGTTTACCTGATGTAAATTTTTATTTATTATATAATTTATGTATTCTTAAATATATATTTATTGTGTGTTTAATTATATAAAATTAAATATTTGTCTTATGTATTGTACAAAATAAAATAATAATAAAATGTTTATTCTTATTAGTATTATTTAGTAAATGTTTTTTTTGAAAAATAACTTGCGCAGACTCCCACGTACCCTTAAGCTGGACGAGAAAGTCTTTTTTCTTTTCTTTTTACGCTCCATTGTTTCTCTTAATCTTTGAATTGCTTGTTTTACATTGCGGATGATGTCTCTTAAGTGTGGGGAAGTGTAATAGTTTAAGAACTAGTTTTCTTTCTTGTCATGTTTATACCTTCTTGTTTTGATTTCTAAACTTTTGTTACTGGATAATAAAAAAAAATTGTATATTTTAATAGATTTATAAAAGTGTCTAGTGGTTGAGAGCTTTAGAATTTTAAAAAAAATATTGGTTCTTGATTTGTGTTCACTAGATTCTATATGACTTTTTAAATAAGTTAGTTTTAAAAATTTTTGGATTGAATTTTTGGTGATAAGACTGTCTTGGTGAGTTCTTAAGTTGTAACAATAGATTGTCTAATGTGCTTTTTAATGTGTTTTTATTCATATTTGCTTATACTTTAAAACTTGACTTGATTATCTATTCTGCAAGTGTGTTTACATAATTGATATGATTGTGACAATTTTTGTTTATTAAGCCACTAAGTCATATTAGCCAACCCTTATGATAATGTACTTTTTATCCATTTGAGCCTGTAGCCTTTTCTTGTTTTTAAACCTCATTATAAGCCTTAAAATAGAAAAATCATGTTTGTTTCTACCTTAAAGAATAAAAGAGTTTTGAAATCATTTTAGAAATAGGTTTTTGAATAAGTGTGGGGTGCATTTCGTTTACCTCCTCAAATTTAAAAAGGAAAATAGAAAAAAAAGGGAAAGAAAAAAAAAATAAAACTACAAGAAGAAAAGAAAATAAGAACAAAAGCGTAAACCATCTAATATAAAGGTTGGATTGTCTACTGCATGAAAAAGAGATGAAGTCCTGAAAAAAAGAAAAAAGTTGATTGTAATTTTGAAGACATATACTACTTAACATTTATTCTCCATTGGTCCTTTATTTTTTCTATGATTTTAAGCCCATTTTCCATCATTTTAACTACCTTTACCTTGACCCAGTTACATCCTTACGAAGTCCTTTTGATCTTTGTGTGCATGTTATTCAAGTGGTGTAAATATTAAAATCTTGTTAAGCCTATAGTAGTGTTTCCAATTACATTTTTCTTGATTCCTTGAAGGTTGTATTTTGTTAGTTCTTGTACATTCCTAAGTATACTATCAATCCGTTGTGTTTGTTTTTTCTATTGTCATGAGTGTTTTGCTTGGAAGTGTAAAAGGATAATATTTTTACTCATACTTAGACACTTTAATTGTGGTGTTTTTGGACTGTAATAAACAATAAATCCACTATTTTAATTGAGATTCATCTAATTAGATTTGTTTATACCTTAATTGTTGTCTTTATTAATCTTGCATTTTTATACAAAATAGACGGTCTGATAAATGTACTCATTAAACAATCACATTAGACGGCCTCTGTGTGTTGTCCCAGTAGATGATCCCTTTTGAAGATCCACAGTGGGACACACCACCCTGAAAAAGGAAAGATATTAACTTAGAAACAAGATTCATTTGTGAACACATTTTTTGCAATCGATTATCTCTTAAATGCTGTAAATAAAATTTCTTTGGTTGACCTTGTTTTTGATGCACTGAAAAGAGAAAAATTTAATTCAATTATTCTACAAGATTTCTCGTTGTAGGTTTGATTACACTGGGTTGAATTGCATTACAATCAATTGTGCACATCTGAAACAGGATTTAGAAGCAAAATATCTAAGATAACTACAAGAATAAAAATTTGCAAAGTAAATAGGAAGAAAATATTTTTGAGAGCGAAAAATCTACAGCAAAGATATTCTATGAGACATAAAGAAATATCTGATAATTGCAAAAGCAATATTTGAGAATTAATTATGAGATGGATCTGTGAAGAATGAAGATTTTAAATAAAGATTTGAGAAGGTAGAGGAGGGCATGCCACACAACAAACTAAAAACCTAATTTTATTTCCATTTTGTATTTCTTTTGTTTTCGTCTTTCTCTTGGAAGGTTAATTTCCTTTGGGTTGATTTCATGTGATCTCACAATAAATTCTAAGGTTTCTATTTAATAAAGTTTTGTTCATGAGTTCTCTTTAACAATTGTGTTTTATTGTTAGTTTTTTTGAAATCTATTTTCTGGAAACCAATTGAGTTTGAATGTGTGTTTAGAATTCATTCGTTTTTCCTTAAGTAGAGTTCTTGGCTAATTCACTTAGTCTTAATCAAATTTCTGTATGCTTAGTTAAGAAGTAGAAAATAAATATCTCATTGAGTAGACACTCGGAGACAAAGTGAGATGTATCCGTAGATGATTGTTTTGCTGATAAGATTTGTTGAATCTAATTAAGACTAGCTTGATTAGGTTAAACTTTGTTAAGAGAATTGAAGAATAATTATCTAAAAGATAACCAAGGAAGAATTCGTTATGAACGAACTTGATAGTCAGTATGCTTCCTTTACTATTTATATTGTCTACTATATTTTCTTGCACTAGAATCCTCAATCCCCCTTTAATCTACTATTGTTATTACTAACTTTTTTTTGCTTGTAATAAGTTTTTGAGCATTGTTTGATTGAATTTATTGTTGAATTCATTGGGAGGCGACTTGAAATTAACTTTTTCCTCTCTATATTATCATCTATTTGTTGTTAGACAATATAGTATTGCATTAAACGATTTGTATTGGAATATGATTAATTTGCTCGTAAAAATGACAACGATCATATACCATGAATGATCAAGACTTATCATCTTTCACACAAAATATATTTATTATTTATCCAAATAAAAACTTACCAAACGAAAATAATCCTTATATTTATATGTAATAAGATATTTATGTTTAACAAAGTCTTATAATTACAAAACTAGAATCAAATGAAAGGGTATATTAAACTTCAATCTAACAAAAAGTAAAATCAAAACTTTTAAAAACAGTGAAATCAAATTAAAGGAAATTACAAATAAAGAGACTAAAAATGTCATTTTATCTAATATTATTTAAAAAATATAATAACTTTTAATTATCAAATACATATTCAATTTCAGTTGATATTTTAACTTTAAACTAACTTTTTAATTATTTTCGTCATACATAACTATGAGTATCAAGAAGTAGAATTTAAGCTTAACTCAACCTTACAAAGTCGACTTGTAAAGTGAGGTTTGCACCTATATTATAGACTATTGAAAGGCATCGTCTTTAGTCGATGTGGGATCTCCAACACACACCCTTCACGTCGAGACTGCTCGACTCGTGCGTGGGACTATATTGTTTAAGGGTGGTCCGATAGCGGTTCGATAACGGGTAGCCCCAACAACGTGCTAGGATAGGCTCTGATACTATATCAAGAAGTGAAATTTAAGTTAACTCAACCTTACAAAACCGGCTTCTAAAGTGAGGTTTGCACCTATGTTATAAACTATTAAAAGGCCTCGTCTCTAGTCAATGTGGGATCTCAAACAATAAGAAAAAAATTATATATATATTAATTTTATGGTGAAAAAATCCCATGACTTTTTATTTTAAATGTTTACATGAAAAATAATGATGAGGAATCCACAAGTCGGAGGTGTAAAACAGAAGTCGAAAATGTCTATGGTAATGGAGGAAAGGCTTGGGTTGTAGGATCGTTCCACTCAAACTTTAAAAAATAGCTCTTGGATGGTTTCTTGATGAATTATTGGATGAACGTGATCTTCAAAAGTTTGTGAAAAACTTGAAAAGGAAAGCAATTAAAGAAAAATGCAAGACATAAAGATAATACTAGGAATTAGAACAACACCACCTTGCGCCACCCATATCCATGAGAAAAGAAAGATGGTGATTCGCCACTTGTGACCTAGCCCACAAGATAAGAATCAATGCTAGGAATTAGGAAGACCCTTGAGCCACTCAAATCCATGAGATAAACAAGATGTTAAATTGCTACTTATGATCTAGCTCACAAGATAAGAAACCCAAGAGAGAAACTCTTCACTTCCCTTTGATGAACATCAATGCTCTATCAAGATATAGGCTATGAAGGGCCACTCTAGAATAACCAAAGAGGAGAAACATCTCTTGAGAAATGACACACTCAAGATTTTATTTTTTTTTTTTGAAATTTCTATGCATCATTCAAATCTTCAAGATGAGTACAATAGATATCTTTATATAGACTCATGGTGAAAGAGGAAGAGACAAGCCCATTCATTGCATAGGTCCAAACTAAACAGAAAAATAAAAAGGAAAATTATTTTTTTATATATTTTTCAGATCACATCATCGTCCCATTCTTTAAGAAAATTCATTCTGAATTCTAGTTGAGCTAATCTTCAAAAAATCCAAGTTGTCCTCCACATGTTTGATAAAATGTTTGAACCGCTTCTTGAGACACCCAAAAGCTTTGAGTGTACCCAAAGCTCTGATACCAATTGAGGAGGAATCCCCAAGCCCGAGGTGCAAAACGAAAGTCGGAAACGTCTATGATAATGGAGGAAAGGCTTGGGTTGTAGGATTGTTCCATTCAAACTTCAAAGAAGAGTTCTTTAATGGTTTCTTGATGAATTCTTAGATGAACGTGATCTTCAAAAGTTTGCGAAAAACTCAAGAACGAAAATAGTTAAAGAAAAATGCAAAAGATAACGATAATACTAGGAACTAGAACAATGCCACATTGCGCCACCCAAATCTATGAGAAAAGCAACATGGTGATTCGTTACTTGTGACCTAACCTACATGATAAGAATCGATGTTAGGAATTAGAAAAAACCTTGCGTCACTCAAATCCATGAGATAAGCAAGATGGTAAATCGCCACATGTGACCTAACTCACAAGATAAGAAATTCCAAGAGAGAAACTCTCTACTTCCCTTTGATGAACCCCAATGCACCATCAAGAGATAGCTATGAAACGCTACTTTAAAATAAGCAATGGAGAAACATCTCTTGAGATTTTTCTTTTCAGAAATTTCTATTCATCATTCAAATCTACAAAATAAGTATAATATGTATCATTATATAGACTCATGGTGGAAGAAGAGACAAATTTATTCCTTTCCTAGATCCAAACTAAACATAAAAAATAAAAGAAAAATTATATTTTTTTTTTATATTTTTCAGATCACATAAAATAATGAAAAAAAAAGTATTTTCTAACAAATCTTAAAAGTAAAAATAATATGAAAAATTCTTGTTTAAAAGTAAAAAAAAAAGAAAAAGATAATCTAGTGATTCTCATGCGCTGTAATTTTGAACTTGGCATGCTTTTTTTTTTTTCTTTTTCAAAAGAATGGTAATGTTTCCGTCGTTTGTTTTTACTATTATACTATGTAAGTATCTATAAAAATTTTTCCAACGAGGTAGTGTCTTGTTCCTTTACATAGTCAATGTTTGTGTGTGTCTAAGATAAACATAAAAGGATAACTTGATAAAATTTTAAGTCTTTATAAACTCTATTAAAATTTTCGTGTTATATTGAATGTTTAAAACTTATAACTATTGATTTTAAAGATTATTAAGTTAATCTTATTTTTTTTTTAACTTTTTAAAGTTTAGATTTATAATGTTAAATTAATTCTTATCTCGACAACTATATTTAATTACTATATTCAATAGATTGATAAAGAAAATAAGAAAACTGAAAATATAAATCAATAAATGCAGGAAAATAAAAAAAGTGATAAAAATATAGAAAATAATGATAATTGAGTTATAAAATGTCAAAAATTTAGTATTTATGATTTTAGAAAAATAAATAATAAACTATGACATTGAGCGCACTAGTCAGACGTGTACGCCTCTTCTTACTTCTTATTTCAGTAAAGAAAATTCAGCCCATTCCGGTGGTGCCGCCGGCGGTCACTTTCCCGGCGCGGTAACCGTCATAAACGGCGGCGACTTGTGAGTTAGAAGTACGAAGAAATTCAGCCAGAATCTCTCCGCGAATTCATTACTGCCAATTTTCACGTTGCACGCCCCCTGTTTGTGAAAATGTCAGCAAACACTGTTTCCCTTCCTTTTTTGTACAAGAAGGAACATCTAGAAAGCTCAGATGTTGAGCTTTTCGTAGCTTTGACCACATCATTTAATTTTCACACGGTAGTCTAAGAATAAACTATGCTTGGACGGGATTTCAGGACATGGGGTTCCATCATTCGGAGCTTGTGTTTAGATGCAAGACACAGTGAAGCCTTGTCTCTTTTCCACCTCTGCTTAAAGGGCTATGAAGCTTTCAAACCGGATCACACTGTCATCGCTGCCATTCTCAAGTCTTGTTCTGCCCTTTTGGCTCCCAAACTGGGCAGAGCTCTGCATAGTTATGTTGTTAAACAAGGTCATGGTTTTTGCCAGGTTACCAATAAAGGGTTGCTCAACATGTATGCCAAATGTGGCATGCTTGATGACTGCCTCAAGCTGTTTTCTCAGCTCAATCACTGTGATTCTGTTTCTTGGAATATTGTCTTGTCTGGGTTTTCAGGGTCCAACAAATGTGATTCTGATGTGATGAGGGTGTTTAAGATGATGCATTCCAGTGGGGAGGCAATGCCGAATTCTATTTCTGTTGCTACTGTCCTTCCTGTTTGTGCTCGTTTTGGGGACCTCGATGCTGGACTGTGTGTGCATGCTTATGTTATCAAGTCTGGTTTCGAACAAGACACCCTCGGTGGAAATGCTCTCGTGTCAATGTATGCAAAGTGTGGGCTGGTGTCTCGTGATGCATATGCTGTCTTTGATGATATTGTTCACAAAGATGTTGTTTCGTGGAATGCAATGATTGCAGGCTTGGCTGAGAATGGGTTAGTGGAGGATGCATTCTTGTTGTTCTGTTCAATGTTGAAAGGGCCTGTTCAGCCGAATTATGCGACTGTTGCAAATATTCTGCCTGTTTGTGCTTCATTTGATAAGAGTGTTGCATACCGTTGTGGAAGGCAGATCCATTCTTATGTGCAGCAGCGGCCTGAATTGTCAGCTGATATTTCTGTCTGTAATGCTTTGATTAGCTTCTACTTAAGAGTTGGGCAGATGAGGGAAGCAGAAGCTTTGTTTTGGACAATGGATTCAAGGGATTTGGTCACGTGGAATGCTCTTGTTGCAGGGTATACATCAAATGGTGAATGGTTAAAAGCACTACATCTGTTTGTTAATTTAGTATCTCTGGAGACGTTATTGCCAGATTCTGTGAGCATGGTCAGCATACTTCCAGTTTGTGCACAGTTGAAAAATTTGCAGGTGGGAAAACAAATCCACGCGTATATTTTCAGACATCCTTTCCTTTTTTATGATACTGCTGTTGGAAATGCTTTAGTTAGTTTCTATGCAAAATGCGGCTATACAGAAGAAGCATATCATACCTTTTCCATGATACCCAGAAAAGATTTGATTTCGTGGAATTCTATTTTTGATGCCTTTGGAGAGAAAAGGCATCATTCAAGATTTATTAACTTGTTACATTGGATGCTTAAACTCGGAATTAGACCTGATTCGGTTACAATGCTGACCATAATCCGATTTTGTGCCTCTCTTTCGAGAGTAAACAAGGTTAAAGAAATACATAACTATTCAATTAGAACTCGATCTTTATCAAGTGATACTGCACTAACAGTTGGGAATGCAATACTTGATGCATATTCCAAATGTGGAAACATGGAGTATGCTAACAAAATGTTTCATTATCTATCAGAAAAAAGGAATCTGGTCACATGCAATTCACTGATATCTGGTTATGTGGGTTTAGGATCACATCATGATGCAAACATGATATTTAGTGGGATGTCAGAGACTGACCTTACCACATGGAATCTTATGGTTCGGGTATATGCAGAAAACGATTGTCCTGAACAAGCTCTTAGCTTGTTCCATGCGTTACAAGCTCGAGGGATGAAGCCTGATACGGCGACTATCACGAGCCTCCTTCCAGTCTGCACACAAATGGCATCAGTACCTTTGTTGAGCCAGTGCCATGGGTATATTATGCGGTCATTTTTGAAGGATCTTCACCTCGAAGTTGCCCTCTTAGATGCATATGCCAAATGTGGTCTCATAGGTCATGCATACAAGATATTTCAATTGAGTGCTGATAAGGATCTGGTTATGTTTACTGCTATGATTGGTGGGTATGCTATGCATGGCATGAGTGAAGAAGCACTTTGGATATTTTCTCATATGCTGAAGTTGGGAATCCAGCCAGATCATATTGTCTTTACTTCCATATTATCTGCTTGCAGTCATGCTGGCCGAGTAGATGAAGGACTGAAGATATTTTATTCAATAGAGAAACTTCATGGCATGAAACCAACTTTGGTACAGTATGCTTGTGTGGTGGATCTCCTAGCTCGAGGTGGCCGCATCAGTGAAGCATACTCTCTTGTGACCAGTTTGCCAATTGAAGCTAATGCTAATCTTTGGGGGACATTGCTTGGTGCCTGTAAAACCCACCATGAGGTAGAGTTGGGTCGTATTGTGGCAAACCAACTCTTCAAAATTCAAGCTAACAATATAGGAAACTACATTGTACTATCAAATTTGTTCGCAGCGGATGCTAGATGGGATGGGGTAATGGAAGTGAGAAAAATGATGAGGATCAAAGATTTGAAAAAGCCAGCTGGATGCAGCTGGATCGAAGTAGAGAGATCAAATAACATTTTTGTGGCTGGAGACTGTTCCCACCCCCAAAGAAGCATTATTTACAGTACACTACACACATTGGATCAACAAGTTAAAGAACCCGTGGAGTTTTTAGCTTAATATTGGATAAGTATTATGGCATTGTGAAGACACATCTCAGACATATTTATTGACCCACCCCACCAAGAATTTATTTATTTTTTCAATAGGATTAACATACTTGTATGGATCACCACTTTATTAACTGAGTAGACTAAACTAATTAGTAATAGATACTTGTATGAATCAATTTAAGCTATGTTGGATGAATGCCCTTCCCTCTTTAGCAAGCTTTCCCATAAAATGGCCGGATCTTCAGCAAAAATCAGGAAAATTTCTCCGACTTGAGTTTTTTTTCTTTAGTTTTCCAAATTTTTCTTGTTATTTTCGTCTAAGCTTATTTTCTACATTGAAGAAAGAAAGAAATTTCCTTTCCTCTCCCCTTGTCTCTGGACTCTGTGTCCCTCTCTCTCTCTCTCTCTCCAATATCTCCTTGCCTCTTGATGTATAAATCACTAGGTCGATTATCAAATAAGACATGTATATTATATTTAATTCTTAATATTTCTCTCATACAAATTAAAATTAGGAATTTAAAGATTTAGAAATATAGAATAGAAATTGAGAAAATGCAATAGAATTGAAAAAAAACGAATATTAAGAGAAGATGAAACATCAATTTATGGATTCAATAACCAAATCATTTCTGTTATCATAATTCTCTTAAATATCATTTCTAATTAAGTATATAAGTTTAATTACAAAAATCTAAATTAAAAAAATTGAATCTGTAATATTTTTTTAAAATTAAACAAATTTATCTCAACTTTGAAAAATCATATAAATTAATAAAGAACTTTAAATCCATTAAATAATATATCTATTTTGAAACTTTAAAAATATAAAATTAATTATAAAGAAAATCAGTCAAAAATAATTTCAAAAAATTTATGACCAAATAATAATCAAAAGTTAGATAAATTAAAAATATAAAATTAAAACAAATATATATACTGAATCCAATTTATTACTTTTAAAATGAAATAATTTAAAAACTGAAAATAAAATATTAAAAATATTTTCAATATATAATAAAATTGTAAATGTGTCCACAAAATATGTTTCATCACCTCTAACTACCTTCCATTCTTTCTTCTTTCACCTTTCAACCTCTTCTAATATCGAAATAAGGAAATCAATGTTTATATTTTTAAATTATTAAAATATTTAATAGTTGATTAATGTTTAATTTATATATAATATGAACACTTTAATTATATTATTAAAAAATAAATTTTACATTTAGCGAGAATTAAATTGTTCTATCCAAAACCAAGAATTTGAATTTATATAAAATGAAACATTAAAAAATGAACTAAATTTAATTTAAGTTCATTTCAATTTATTTTTTAAAAATTTTCTGAAAACTTGAAATTCTTCATTCAATCACACAAATTAAGAGAATTGTAATTAAATAAAACTACAACTACAATAGCAAAAAGTTTGTGCCCAATAAATGTTATCTAAATGTTGAATACACTTCTTTAATTAATGTTATTTAACTTCCATTTACAAATAAGTGATTATATTAACAAGAGCCAACCTGGAGGTTGCATGTAAAAGTTTGAAGCTTATTAATAAAAGCTGATTGTAAAGACAATGCAGTGTCAAAAGAGATGTGTTAATGAATTATGGAACATCGATTAAGAATTTTACCATTCTTGAGGCCCTAAGATGATAATTTTGAGGGCGAAGACAAGGAATTGTGTATTACTCATGCCAAAACTTTATTATTTTTCTTATTCAACTACCCTGCACATTTTAAACATTAATGCTTTGATAAGAAATTTTATGACTTTTAGAAAATTCTAACACGTTGAATTCGAATGACTTACCTTTTAAATTATTTTATTTTTAAATGTTTTATTTGTATAAAATAATTTAAATTTATTAAATTGTACTTTTATTTAAATTAAATATTTTAATTATTACCAAATAAAAAAATCAGCACTAAATAACTCCAGTAATATCAATAGAAGAACAATTTCTATAATCGTTAAAAAAATCATTACAAATTTCAATTGAACAAATTTGATTAACACCACCTTAAAATAACTATTGATATTAATTAAGAAAATCCTGATAAACATAAACTTAATAATAACTCTAACTTACATCAATATAAAAACAATTACAACGATGTCAACCATAAAATAATTGTAATCAACTAAAAGAATTTATACTTACATTTGTCAAAAACAAAACTATTATTAGCATCAGATGTGGAATTACACCAATAATCAAGAAAAAAACTTTCATTTATGTCTTGATGGACATCATAAAAAAAAAAACTCAATTTTCATCAACTAAAAGTAATTTTAATCAGCATCAATATATTAACAATTGTTAATGACAACTAAAAGATAACCACTCTAACATGAAAAAACAAAAAAACTCTCCACCATCCTATGAAAAAACAATGTCAGATTGATAATATATTAATTTTATCCGAGTCGACATCCTAATTAAAATCGAATAAAAAATGTACAAATCAAGACCAAGCAAAGAGAATACAAAAAAATAAGAAATATAAATTTGAAAAAGAAAAGGTATGAAGAAATTTAATTTCTCATTTTTTAAAATTTAAAATTATTTAATTTTAAATAATAAAATTAATCTCATTAAATACTACAATTTCAATTACTTTCTACTTTCTTCAAATCTTTCATAAAAATAAATTATTCTCAAAAACAATTTCTATCCAAACATAGTGCAAAGATGAGAAAAAAAGTCTTTTTTCTGTATTACACGTTTAAAAAAAAATAAATGCGCATTGTAAAAAAATATTTTCTGGTTTTCCTCAAAAACAACTAAAATATGTAAACAAAAAGAAATGAAAAGAAAAGTTCAGATATTGCACATATAACCTCAATTTTAAAGCATCCGTTTAATATTTTTTTTCTCAGTCAAAGAATTAATGAACAACAGAAATACACCCATCTGCACTCATAATGAATCACATTTGATAAGAAATTGGGTTTGGTAAAAGTGTAGACATGCAAGAAAGTAACTCAAATGCATCAACTATAAATTCAGGTTATGGCGACTTCCAATTTGCAAAATAGCTAATGCACCACCAATTTCAAAGTTTAACATGGTTTGTGTCTGTCTACCCAAATGTCGACAAGTACCAAAGAAAATAAAATGACATACTGAATGTAGTAAAAATCTATTTATTTTCTCTACTGATTAGCTGTGTTTATATGTTTGTATGAGTCACCGCAAGACCCCAACATTAGACAGCATTGGACTTTAGTTTAAGAAGGGGAGTACTTTTCCATGAGCTTGGCTAGTTCCTCATCAAACTTCTGCTCATGCTGCACCTCTTCCTCCCAATGCCTCCTCTTCATAGCAGCATAACCCACTTCATGAGCATGCAACAGTCTCTCCTTTTCAGCAACAAAATTCTCCATTTCCTTATCTTGAACCTCCACAAATTTTAGATATTCCTCCACCCTACATCATTCACCAAAATCCATTATAAAATATCATGCCAAGCCACTGTCCAAATATTTTTTTTAACCCACTAGGGACAGCAGGGAGCTTGAGTAGTAATTATGTGAAATTAGTTTTTCTACAAAAACAATGCTGTTCAACGATTCCATTTTAAATTGCCTATATAATACTTTCACAAAATTTATTACAATAAATTGGCTTCAGATGTGAATATATATCATTCGTCCAACGGAAGGAATAAAAATTACATACTTGAGTCTATATTCCTCGGCATTTACATGAGCAGTAGTACTTGACTGCTTCACCTTCTCACGTTCCTCCTGTTGCATCCTCTCAAAATCTTCTTCCCTTGCATTCCTTGAATCACGAATGACCTTGATCTGGTCCTTGAAGAATTTTTCTTGCATATACATCTTTCATGATTGACAGAATACGTTAGTGAGAAACGTAACCATATAACCAAAAGTACGATGACCTAGAGATCATTCATGACAATTAACCAGAAGGGAAAATTAACAAAATAACATTTTTGTTTCTTGAAGAAAAAACATGTTAAGCCCAGGGATAGTAAAAAGGGTAAACCAAGAAGACAGAACATGGATGGAATCATTCAATCAATTTGTTCTGGAAAACTGGGTTAATGGTGTGCACCCAACCTCCACAAAAAATAATAAACCTAGATTCAAATCTCTACAAGATTTTTGTGTTTTCTTTCAAGGCATCATTATAGAAAATATTTTGATAGATAATAATGGAAATCTAGACCAGTGCAACCATATCATTGCTCATTATTATTATTTTTTTTTTTTACTTTTAATGAAAGGAAGACAATATGTAGCAACAACAACAGAAGTTCAATGGGTACATGAAACATATTTTCGTATCCAAAACATCTCACAAGGGAATATAAAAAAATGTGAGATTAACTTTAGCTTATCCACTCTTGTACTAACACAACTTACAGCTCAAACTTTTCAACAAAACAATCAAGCCGAAGCACATCTTAACCACAGCTCGGTGGCAGCAGAACTAATATACTAAAAGTACATTCCCCGAGCAAATATGCTTAAAATAACCACTTTTCAATAAAATTAATAACAACGAATTCTGTCTGATGTTAGTATTACCTCTTCTTTGGTCTCTTCATGTTGCATTTTAGTTCTCCTCCTCACAATGCGATTTTCCTCCATTGTCTTGCGTAGCTTCTCAGACATTTTACCAAAGGATTCTTCAAGAGCTTTCGTATGTTTAGTGTTTTTCTCAATCTTGTTCTTAAAATATATAAGTTGTTGGTTGTCTTCATTCATTTGGCGAATTTGGTGTACAACCATCTCCTGGTATGATCTCATGTCAAATTTGAGTCTAGATTTACCTACATGATTTCAGATGAGAAGAGACAACAAAAGTTAACGTATACTTTGTCATCACAAATTAACCGGCATCTAGTACACATCAAACAATCTGCAATGTGCAAATAAGAAGAAAAGTAACAACGAAAGAGGAAATGAAACCTTGGGTATGCCTATTGAAAAAATCAAGATCTTCTTTTGTAGCCATGTAACCATAGAGCTGGCGTTTCCCCCCAGGGAGATATAAATTAGGGCGATTGAACCAAGAATCTTTATCAGTTCCCTGCTCTGCAAAATGCTTGTCGAGACGCTCTGCCTCTAGATAGCCACTGGCTGAGGCTTCAAATATCAAAACACTCATCCCACGATGACCTTGTGGGCCATAAGAGTGGCGTGCTTTAACAGCAGCATATGTGCTAAAATACTCAAGAAGTTCTTGGTTACCCATACCTAACCACTGAATACAAAGAACAAATCCAGAGTTAACATAAAACCAGTAATATGTGAAATTTGTGTACGTTAAGCTCCATAAATACAAACCACCGAAATATTAAACATGAGACTAGTAGTTATTCATCATTTGACACCAATAAAAATATACACCTTATCATTTTCATCCAATTCAAGCTTCGTATTCTGAATGATAACCATTGGAGGCCAAACTATTTCATGATCTTTTTCTTCTTCTTTCAACCCCTTCCATTTTCCAAATGCCTCCCCAGCTGGAATTACTGAAGTACCCCGCCTGCGTAATTCCTCATCCAAAAGTATAGCAAGTTCTCTGTGAATCTTCACCCTTTTTGATCCCTTTGTTTTGGCATGTGTCACCAAGGGCTGCAGTCCTCTGTACCAATCAATAGCTCCAGGACCACCTTGACAAGCTGGACAATGCCACTGTCTTTCTGGTTCATTTAACTCTTCAACAGTCAAGCCATCCAAATTCTCAAAGAACTTCCTAAACCATTTGTTCTTCTTACGTGTCTCATGGCTCTTTTGACTAACATCAGAATCATAGTCATCACTCATTAAATCATCATCAGAATCTTCCAAAGCATCCAAGTCCTCCTCTCTATCATCATCATCATCATCATCATCAAAATCATTATTCTGTTCAAGGTCTTCATGTACAATTTCATCCCTTACATTGGGCTGTATTGCACCAGGTCTAGATTGCCAGTTCCAGCCATGCTCAAGTGGAGGCCGAATTAAGGGATTTGGAGGCACATAGTTACCTTCATATCCACTTGTTGCTGACTGAGGCCTTCCATTTCCTCTGCCAGCTGGTCTCCTAAAGTTAGGATTTTGTGTCTGCCGGGGATTTCCAGAAGATCTTCCAACTCCACCATGATTCCGGATGCCTGCCTTTTGAGTCATATCTGCATTCACCCGGGGCCTAGGATTAGAATTATGGGCTGGTCCCCCCCATGGTTTTGCAGCACTGCTTCCAGCTCTGTTCTTGGATTTCTTTGCATATACCTCCTCCCATTCACCAGCATCTTGTCCTGAGTTTAGCTTGGTGTCCGCAACACCCTGAGTCAACTGATCAATACTTGGCTGAGATTCATATATGTTTTTCCCTTTGGACATATCATTGTTAGCCATGGTGTTGGGTCTCCCACTCCCTCTTTTCGAACTCATTTGTATATGCTCTGTTCTGGATCATTATTTTTGTGTATTCAGTATAACAGATGGAAAAGATAAAGCGCACAGAGAATCATAAAACTGAAGGAGCTTAAAAAAAAAAAAAAAATCAGATAATCCATCAACTACAATAAAAAAAAAAGGAAAAGCCTACTTTTAATTTACTTAGCAAAGAGAAGTGTTAATCTACCAACAGCTGTTGACACAAGTAAATCAAAACACTGTAGATATCCACCCTAGTCACTATGGACGTTCACTAAAATATTACATTCTCAAACAGGAAAATAATCAACACCTCATATTATAAACTCAAAACATCGAAAGAAGGAGACACAATAAATAGGATATAACTGAAGGGGGAATCTCAATGTAATAATACAGAAAGAACAAGTCAATGATGTGTTTGAAAGGACAATGTTTTACATGAATCATGCAGGGGCAATGCACATGGAAAGGGGAATCCCAGCATAAAACTAAAAAACTAAAACTATACAAGCATTATGCGCATGAAAGGAGACCAATGCAAACATATGAAAGGCTAATGCTTTTACATGAATCAATCAATCCTCTATATTGGCACATAGGGCCAACTCTAAAACTGTTATAAGAGAATGACAAATAGTAAGATTGACACTAGTGAGGAATTTATACTGCATATAAACATACATATATATAGTTTTGGTTTGGGGACACATTGATAATTAATAATTAAAAGCATCACTCCAGCCACAACAACAAAGTGCAACACAATGGACCTTTGATGGCAAGGGTAATGCATATAAAGGGAGGAATTTCATTGTATTACTACAGAAACAGGAATTACAATGTAATCTTACAAAAGGACCACCACAACGGACTTAAAGGGATAACAGTTTTACAATCAAATGTAAGGGGGACGCATATGAAGGGGATCTCAATTAATACCTCAAAGACACCAACATATGTGTGAAAGGATAATGCTCTTACATGAAAACAAATCAAATGCAAGGGAAAATACTTGCACAGAAAACAAGCAACAGTCAAAGCTCCAGAAAAATGCAGTGTAAACATTCACATCATAACAAAAAAGGGAGGTCAAGGGTGATTCCACAGAATCGTAACAGGCATCACAAATAAAGATAAACAATAACAACATAATCCATCCTTAAAATCCATTCATTAAATTTCTTTAGTTCGGTTCTCACCTTGAAGAAAATAGGGTAAAAAAACATGAATTCATTCTTCAAAAAAAAAAAAAAAAAAAAAAAAAAAAAAAAAAAAAAAAAAAAAAAAAAAAAAAAAAGAAGCCCAAAATGTATTGTGAAAATTCAGACCTTTCAAGGAAGATTCACCATAAAACACTAAACCTGTTTGAAACCCCCCAAAAATCTAAAACTTGAAATAGCTAATCCTTTGGGAAGACCCAGCTATTACCGTGACTCTCGTTTTCTTTCTACTCTACATTCCATTCAACCATAAGTAGAAATGCGGTTAAACGTGTAAAGAATCAGAAACAAAACCATAGAGTACTTTTTTTTTTTAAACTAACACAACGGCAAGTGAGACGAAACCCATGTCATTATTTCTTTCTTCCTTCTTTTAGTTTTAACAAATTCATCATCTTTAAAAGGAAGAGAAGCACGCAAAAAATCTTTCCCAACAGAATCATCCAAGAAGCAAGAACCAATGCAGGTAGAAAAAACCACATAACAGGAGATAAATCGGCACGAACTGACACAGCGACGAAATTACAAGAAAGTAAGGAAAGTGAAAACCAGCCGGAGAGAGAGAAAAAAAAAATCACCAGTGATCGTCTGAAGAAGGCCCGAAGAAAATGCGGCGGTTGAGACGCACGCGCCACCAGGGTTGCGGAGAGCGAGTAGAGTGAGTAAGTGACACTAAAGCGTCGAATGCGGAAGCAAGGAACGGTAGAGAAAGAGACTAAGGTCTGCTTATAAAATATTGTGCAGGTTCTGTAGTGGACTTCAAAAATTAATTTAATATGATTTATTTGGGTACAACCAAAAATTAAATAAATAAATAAACTCGTAAACTTTGAGGCTAAGGACCCGTCTCACCAAGGAAACAACCAAGGTTTTTGCTTTCACCATTATATTTTCGGCAAAACTTTTAACCTTATTTATTGTTTTGCTTATTTCATCTTTAGTTCTTGTAATGTTGTTTAAATGATTTACACATGTATTTATTAAATTATCTGAAAAATACATAAAATATAAAATTATATGACTGTTTTATTAGAATTAAAAATTATTGCATTTATTGATTTCTTAAAAGATATATACAAGATAGTGAAAAAATGAGGTATAATGACTATAATACAATCCATTTTATTTATTCATTTATTTTTAATCTGTCAAATAATTAATCATCCAATTCCATTTTTCACTTATTTATTTTCATTTTTTCCCTCTTTACATCAGTTTTTTTTTTCTTTCTCTTTACTAAACATATCTTAACGCATTGAACTGAAGTTTTAATTTTAATGTGAAAGTTCACAAAATTATTTCTGATAATGTTATTTCTCGATGATCACATTGGTTTAAACGTATATCTCAATTTAATAAAGTGATTGACTGAGTTAAGGTGGAATGTGAAATAATATTTTTTTCTGACATCACTGATTTTATTTTTTTTCAAAATATCTCTGAATTTGACCTCATTTTCCTTTTCTTGTAACCCAGAGTTTAGCGGAAGGAAAGTATTTTTGTGATTCTAAAAATAGCGAAATTTTATCATAAAATTTATACAATTATATAGAAATCAAGGGATAATTTTTATCAATTTTTTAGTTTTTGTCATATTAAATAATTTAATAAAAATAACTTGACAATTTTTAGTAAAATACTGTTTTCTCTTTCTTGCATACTGTTTATTCTTTCATTTCATTTTCTCATTATGAAACTCTTTTTCTTTTCATGCATGGAAGGTGATGATAGTTAGAATTCAATTAATATCCAATCCTGTGATATAAAAAATAAATTTTACTAAAAATTATTAGTAATTCAGAAATCTGGTCCATTTTTCATCCTCGAAAACTATTTCTTTTTTTTGTTTTTTAAAGAACTAACTTAATTGTTTGATAAGAGTAATTTTTAGAAGAGTTTTAAAAATAATGTATATTTTCAATAGTAAAAGAATTTAATATTTTTTAAAATAGTTATTATAAAAGTTAACAAATTACTTTATTTTTTCTTTTATTTGTTTATTTTAATTTCAAATAATAACTCATCATCCGCATTAGCCCCGAGTAGGAAGTAACGCGTTTCTTCTTCTTGAATTGCTGTCAGGTTAAGTTATTGTTGAATAATTTGTTTTTGCAAACTTTCAATTAAACTAATTTATGAACTATAGCTGTTTATTGAGTTAACTTATAGAACACTTTTTTATTATCAGGAGTGGTAAAAAGGAAGGAAATGATGGTTATTATTCCTATATGAAGTTAATTAAGATAATAAAGTTATAATCAATGATTATGTTGTTTTTGAGGTTTTATCTTAAGAAGGCATGCACGGAATTCTATATGAATTAGAATATTAAAATTGACAGTTTGGTTAGACTAAGTTAAAAATTTCGAGGATTTAATTTTTGTCTACAACTTCAAATTAATCGTAAACATTTAATTGATTCTATATTAGACTTATGGCGTTATGAGTATTATTTTATTAAAAGTTGAAAAAAATTGTTGCCTATCTAACAAATTAATTAATTGAAATAATTAATGGAAATATCATGCATTTTAATCTAAATATTAATTAAAATAATTATATTAATATGTCATATTTATAACTTATGTAATTAAAATAAATATTAATTGAAATAATTACATTAATATATCCAACATTCATATTTTGTGTAACTAAACAAGGAAAGATGTATAAAAATAAACAAAAATTTATATCATTCTAAAATTGACAAAATTTATTTTATAAGTTTAAAACATAAGAATTAAGAATAAAATAATATAACATAAATGAATAAACGAGTTAATCTATTAGCTTGTGGGACAGTCCAATACAGGCATTGAGTTAAAGGATTAAGGTAAAACTAGGGTTAGCTTGTGCGGCAGGTCAGCCTTAACCTATATAGGTATCAAGTTAAAGGATCAAACTAAAACTAAAGCCTATCTTGACTTGAATCATAGGTCAAGTGCAGCGTCCCACTCAATGAGATCCATTTTGATAATATAAACTATCTTTCATCTTAATTCTTAAGTGATATGAAATTCGATGTATTGGAACAAACTTCCAATCAATGATTAAAATGTGAAAATGACTAAATATTAACTGAAATAATTATATTAATGTCGCACATTTATATTTTGCGTAACTAAAATAAGTAAAGATGTATAAAAATAAAAAAAAATCACATCATTCTAAAATTGAAAAAATTTCTTTTATTTGTTTAAAACATAATAATTAAGAATAAAAGAATAAACGAGATAGTCTATTCGCTTGTGGGACAGTTCAATACAGACATTAAGTTAAAGGGTTAAGCTAAAACTAGGGTTAGTTTGTGGGCAATCCAGCCTTAACCCATATAGGTATCGAGTCAAATGGTTAAGCTAAAACTAAAGCCTAACTTGACTTGAATCATAGGTCAAGTGAAGAGTCCCACTCAGTCATATCCATTTTGAAAGAATAAACTACTTTTGATCTTAATTCTTAAGTGATATGAAATTTGATGTATTGGAACAAACCTCCAATCGAAGACTAAAAGGTGGAAATGACCAAAAATCATTCATTTTTGTTTCCACTAATAATGTCAATGTTCAAACTCTAAGTTTATGAACATAACAATGTTATGGTCAATCATTTGATCAAATATATTGTTTGCTTTAGAAAGGAAATCATGATTACTTATTCCTATATAAAATCAATTAAGATAATAACGTTATAATTAATGATTATGTTGTTCTTGAGGTTTTATCTTAAGAAGGCATGTCAATTCATGGACAAAATTCTATATGAATTAGAATATCAAAATTGACAGTTTAGCTTAATTTTATGAACTAAGTAAAAAAAATTTGAGGATTTAGTTTCACATGATTTTATATTAGACTTATAGACTTAAAAAAAAGTTGAAAAAGATTGTTATCTATCTAAAAAAATAGGATATATCACTTTCAAAAGTTTTAAAGATTAATATTTATTAACAAAATTCACATTAATTGAAATAATTAATTAAAACATTATACATTTTGATATAAATATTAACTAAAATAATTATATTAATATGTCACATTTATAACTTGTGTAATTAAAATAAATATTAATTAAAATGATTATATTAATGTGTCACACATTTATAACTTGTGTAACTAAAATAAAGAAAGATGTATAAAAATAAATAAAATTTCATAAGAGTTCTTCCTTTCATTTAAAACATAAGAATTAAGGATAAAAAAATGTAACATAAAAGAATAAACAAGTGAGCCCATTAGTTTGTGGGGCAATCCGCTCTTAACCCATATAGACATCTAAGTTAATGGTTAAGCTAAAACTAAAGCCTATCTTAACTTGAATTATAAATCAAGTGAAACATCCCACTCAAGCAAATCTATTTTGATAATATAAACTATTTTTGATCTTAATTCTTAAGTGATATGAAATTAGATGTATTGGAACAAACCTCCAATCAAGGACTAAAAGGTAGAAATGACTAAAAATAATTCATTTTGTTTCCACTAATAATGTCAATGTTCGAACTCTAAGTTCATAAACATAACAATGTTATGGTAAATCATTTTGACCAAATATATATTGTTTGCTTTAGAGCTCAATGTTTTCATTACAAGTTTGCTCTCAAAGTATGTGTCTAAGTTAATAGAGAAATGTGCATATATAAGAACACTTTGACTCTACTCCTCATAGAGAATACTTTTGGTCATAACAGTCCTTAGGGGTGGCAATATGGGCATTCTGACTCGTTTTAGCTCGCTCCACATTTGACCCTTAAAAAATTAGTCAAAACAAGCTGACCTGTATAAGAATTAAGGTCTAGTTTTACTGACTAATCCTACATAATTGCTTTGTAAGCCTCCAAGTGGACCTTTATAAATAAAATGTTTATATTTCACATTTAACATGTTCCAACAATAATCATACATTGTAACATTTCATATATTTTGTTGGATCCATGAAGGCTAACCTTGACAATTGTACCTACCCCGAATCAAGTCTAGGTTCGACCGTTAAATATCAGGCCCAACCCACTGTCAATCAGAATTAAGTAACATATATCCTAATTGATACTGCTTGATCCGAATATGATAATTCGTGATCCTAGATTCCTCAAAATCATTATGATGAGATATCCTGTCATTATCAGGCAAATATCTGGTCTTTAATGTCAAGGCCCTATAAATACGATTAAGGTCTACAGGAAGTGATATCTTTTTCCTCATCCTTACTTTGTTATTCTATTTCTTGATATACACCTAAAATACTCTTATTGACTTGAGCATCGGAGAGTCTTCTGAAGGTAAGCCTCCCTCTGGTCCAAATACAGGAAGCAACTAGGAGTCCGATACAGACACGGAAGACGACTCATACTCAAGTCGGGTAAGAACATTTGGTGCCCACCGTGGGGCCCGGGTCAAACTAATCCCAGGACCACATTTGTATTTTTTTCGCAGCAATGTACCCAACCGTGATCGAAACCCTCCAAGGGGTCGTCCAACAAAGTGTAGAAGCTGTCAAGGCCGCCCTGAAGGAAACCGAGGCCAAGGTCCAAAATGCGTTGTAGGTCGCCCTCCAAGAGAATGAAACCCAGGTGCAAAACACCCTGTAGGAGGCGCACGACAGGATCGACACCTGGATTTGAAACCAACAAAGGCATCACGATAAGGACATGCGCGCCTTTTATGACTGCATGACCACCTTTCGTAGAGGAAGAGGACAGTCGTCTAGAAGCCCTCACCCAAACCCCTCCACGCAATGGGAGGGGGAAGTATCTGAGGGAAGTTCTGACGAATCGTCAGGAAGCAGGGTACCGACTAGGAGCCAGGCGACGGAATATGTCTGTTCGTCGCGAACGAGACGGACAAGAGAATCTAGCAGGCGTAAATCGCGACATTACCACAACACCCCCTTTGATGAAATTCCTCCCCCACCACTGGAGGATGAATAAAGGGAGCACATCAGTGGTTTTCATCCCTTCACGGCAGATGTAATGATGGCACGACTCCGTCGAAATGGCAGTGGCTGCACATGGATACCTATGACAGGACCTCCGACCCCGACACCCATGTTAAGTCCCACATGACACAAGCGAATCTTTTTTCAGTAGACGGGCGAGTCCACTGCCGACTGTTTCCCGCAACATTACGAGGACCTGCGTTAGACTGGTATTATTCCTTACCCGCTAATTCAGTCAATTCTTTTGAGATGTTCTGTGCCAAGTTCACCGCTAGGTTTGCCGACAGTAAGCTGGCATCTACCTTGTCGGCTTCACTCCAGAATGTGGTCCAGGGGGACAACGAGAGCCTCCGCCACTACATGACCCGATTCACTAGGGCAACGTTGTCAATCCCTGATTTGCACCCGGCTGTAACCTGACACTCACTTCTAGTACGACTGAAGTCGGGCCCATTCCTTGAGTCACTCTATGACGACCCACCACCCAACATAGACAGCTTGAGGACCAGGGCAGCCAGGTATATGAGCATAGAGGAGAATACCAAAGCGTGAAAGCAACGACCTCAGTTCACAGGGGAGGGCCAACGATCCCAAAAGCGTGCCAGGCCAGGACGCTTCGACCGGTGTAGCCCCCTGAATGCCACGCGAGAAGCAGTACTACAGGAAGCGTGTTCCTTGGACCTTATTCGCCTTCCTCGGCCAGGGCGATCTCAGCCGGGGGCCGATCCTGCACTCCGATGCAGCTAACATCAGAACATCGGGCACAACACCGAGGAATGCACAAAAGTTAGGGACCTCATTGAGGAGCTCATACAATTTGGCGCCCTAGCCCGCTTTGTTCAGAAGGGGCGCCAATTCCGAGAAGGGTCAAGAGACAGGGGTCGAGGACGTGTCGGTCCTAAAGAGGAAAGGACAAAAGAACAGAGAGTTGAAGACAGAGAGGCACGCCAGGATCCCAATATGGCAACGGGATCTATCAACATGGGGGAGATCCAATTCAGATTCGTGGGGAACCCTCACCCCCATCCAAGCACAGTGAGAAAAATAGGTATTGAGCCTCTCATCCATTGCGGCACAGTCGGTACGATCGCAGGCGGCTTCGCGGAAGGGGGTTCGCCTAGCTCTTTCCTGAAGCGACACTACAGGAACATCAACTCGATTAGCTACCTACCACCCCGTTCGCAACCCACCATCACCTTATCGGATTCAGATTTTTCAATCAACGATCCGAATCAGGATGATCCAATAGTGGTGACAACAACGATAGCAAATTGGAGGGTGCATAAAATCCTCATTGATCAAGGTAGCTCAATAGACGTACTCTATTGGTCAACCTTCATAAAGCTCAAAATACCCGAATCCGCTATCCAAGCGTACTCCGAGCCCCTGCTCGGCTTTACTGGGCAAAAAGTACATTTTCGGGGGTTCATCGATTTATTAACAACCTTTGGAAGAGGACAGTCCTACAGAACGTTGACGGTCCGCTACATTTTGGTAGATGCAGATACGACTTACAATGTTTTAATCAGACAGAGAACCCTGAACCGACTCGGAGCAGTCGTCTCCACTCCACACATGGCCATGAAGTTCCCCGCGACAAACGGTGAGATCATTACAATAAAAGCCGACCCAAAGGAGGCTAGACAATGCTATATGCAGAGTCTTAGGGTCACTCCTTACACCTTGAGGACCACGGTAGAAGGACAAGCGACCCAGACCAAGTCCGTTGCAAAGTCGTCCCACCAACAACCGAATGCAACAATGTTGAGTCAGTACCGACGTCTGATTTGACGAACAAAGGCCAAGAGCACAGAGAGATCAATTTGGATCCAAGAGCCGAGTTCGAAGAGAGCCGACCCACTTTAGGTGAACCTTTGGCAACAGTCACACTAGGAGCAGACCGACTCTGAACCGCAAGGATTGGCCTCGCCTCGAGCCGGGAGATCAAAATAGAAATAGTGCGAGTTTTAATGGCCAACGCAGATCTCTTCGCCTGGAGCCCCGCAGACATGCCAGGAATCGATCCGAACTTCATGCGCCACAAGCTAACACTCTTACCACAGGCAAAGCCGGTTGCATAACGGCAAAGGAAGATAGGAGAGGAACGACGCGCCGCGGTAGAGTCGGAGGTGTCCCAACTTGCTAGGGCAGGATTCATCAGGGAAGTCATCTACACTACATGGCTCGCCAACGTAGTAATGGTGAGGAAGGCTAGCGGCAAGTGGTGGATGTGTGTCGACTACATTGATTTAAACAAAGCTTGCCCCAAGGACACATATCCCTTACCAAACATTGACTGTTTGGTGGACGGGACGTCGGGACACGAGATGTTGAGTTTCCTAGACGCCTACTCGGGATACAACCAGATAGGATGTACCCTCCGGACGAGGAGGCAATGACATTCATGTCAGAACAGTCTAATTTTTGCTACCAAGTAATGCCAATCGGGCTCAAAAATGCGGGGGCAACCTACCAGCGACTAATGGACAAAATCTTCCATGACTTGCTTGGGAGGATCATGGAAGTATACGTTGACGACATGGTGGTCAAGTCCTAGAAGGCCGAAAACCATCCAGCAAATCTGGAGACGGTACTTGCGAGAGTCAGGGAGCATGATCTTAGACTTAATCCAGAGAAGTGCGTCTCCAAGGTCGGCGGAGGTAAGTTTCTCGGCTTTATGATTACACAAAGGCGGATTGAGGCCAACCCCGACAAATGCGAAGCCATCCTGGGTATGCGAAGCCCGACGTGCGTGAAGGAAGTACAACAGCTGAACGACAAGTTGGCGACACTATCTAGGTTTCTGCCAAAGCTGGCTGAAAAGGCGAAACTGCTTTTCAAATTGCTTAAAGGAGCAAAAACCTTTGAATGGGATGCAACATGCAAAAGCATGTTCCAGCAGATGAAAAAAGACTTGTCAACTTTGCCAATACTAGTAAGTCCCGCCGCAGACTCCTTTACTTGTATATCTGGCCGTGGCACAGATGGCAATTAGTGCAGTCTTAGTGTACGAAAGGGGCAGGGAGCAGAGTCCGATTTATTTCACACAGCCCGCGGAAGAACGAGATCAGGTGATAGAGAAGTTGGTACTAACGCTAGTGTTCTCGGCTATAAGGTTACGACACTACTTCCGCAGCCACCAATTGACAGTAAAAATTGACTATCCCATCAAGCATATTTTACAAAGACTCAAACTGGCTGGAAGGATGACGGCATGGGCTATCGAGCTCCTAGAGTTCGGCCTACGGTATGAGGCCAGAGGCCCAATGAAAGCTCAGTTCCTGGCGGATTTCCTCACAGAATTATCATCGATTGCCGAGGAAAAAACTTTTTGGCTGCTAAGTGTGGACGGTTCTTCAAACAGGAAGGGAAGCGGGGCCGACATCATCTTGGAAGGACCCAGAGAGGTGGCGGTAGAGCAATCTATCAGATTCGGGTTTGACACTTCCAACAATCAAGCCGAATACGAAGCCCTGATAGTAGGGTTAAGACTAGCAAGAGACCTGGGCGTGAAAAACCTCAAATGCCAGACCTATTCACAACTAATAGTAGGACAAATGAATGACGACTATCAGGCCCGAGAGCCCCTCCTCCAAAGATACTATCACGTGGCAAAGAACCTGACCCTCCATTTCGACGAAACCAGCATTGTCCACGTACCTTGGGCCGAGAATGACATAGCAAACGTCCTGTCCAAACTTGCGAGCACCAAGAAGATAGGGCAACACAGGACGCTGATCCAAGTGGTACTCTATGCGCCTAGTTGGAACCAGAAAGATGTCTTCGAGATCCGGAACGAAAGGGATAATTGGATGACACCTATTTTGAACTTTTTGGTACACGATACGCTTTCCGAGAGCGAGTCGGAGGCAAAAAGGGTAAGACGACAAGCGGTCTTCTATACTGTGATTAACGGAGAAATGTTTAGGAGAGGGTTCTCCATCCCTCTATTGAAATGTCTAGATCCCGCGCAGACTGAATACGTTTTAACTGAATTACACAAAGGGACATGTGGCATGCACTCGGATACCAAGTCGATGGCGGTCAGAGTACTGAGGGCTGGCTACTACTGGCCGACGGTCAAGAAAGATGCCCAGAGTTATACCAAAAAGTGCCAAGAATGCCAGCGATACGGGGCTATTTTCAACGCGCCCCCCGAGAAGATACATCAGACCTCTTCACCATGGCCCTTTAGCCAATGGGGAGTGGATATTTTAGGGCTGTTCCCGTCGGCCAAAGGACAATCACCAACTGGATAGAGGTCGAGCCTATTGCGACTATAACGACTCAAGGTACAAAACTTCTTATGGAAACATGTCATTTGCCGCCACAGATTGCCGCACAGCGTGGTAACAGAAAATGGCAGGCAATTCACTGACCACCACCTTGAACAGTTCCTTAAGGGACTTGGGATAAAGCACCTGGTAACGAGTGTGGAACGCCCTCAGATAAATGGACAGGTGGAGGCCGCCAACAAAGTCATACTGGGCGAACTGATAAAGAGGTTGGGCCAGCTCAAGGGGTTGTGGGCCGAAGAAATCCCGAGCATCCTGTGGGGCTATCACTGCACACCCCAATCCTCGACCAAGGAGACCCCTTACCGATTGACATATGGGACCGACGCCATGATACCTGTCGAACTAGGCGAAACTTCATGGAGACGAGTGAGCTTCGACGAACAAAGTAATGACAACAACCTTCGTGCCGAATTAGACATGGTACAGGAAGTACGCGAAGAGGCTAGGGTCCGGGCAGAAGCCGCTAAGCTCAGGGCGGCCAGAAGATACAACACCCGGGTATGTAGGAGAGCCTTCCAAAAAGGAGATTTAGTGTGGCGGAAAGTCAATATCGGGCTAACGAAGCAAAACCGTGCCCTAAGAGCCAAGTCAAAAGCATTTGAGCTACGAGTCGGGTTAACGAGTGAGAGTCGTAACCTAGAAACTAAGTCCATATCGGGTTAACGAAGCAAAACCGTGCCTAAAAGCTAAGTCAAAAGCACTTGAGCTACGAGTCAGGTTAACGAGTAAGAGTTGTAACCTAGAAACTAAGTCAAAAAATCGGGTTAATTGTGCCCTAAGAGCTAAGTCGGGTCAACGTACAAACAATCGTACCCTAAAAGAGCTATATGGAGACAAAAATCAAGACGAAATGTTAAAAGTTCGGAAGATTAAAAATGTCATACAAAGCTTAACATAGTATCAAAATACATTATCAAAGATACAACAAGCATAAAGTCCTCATCATGAACCAGAATCTCCGCCAGGTTACTCGTCGTCCCTGTCTATGTCGAAGCCCGATGAGTCAATATCGGGAGTAAGTAGGAGGGCATGATTCATTGCCTTGAAGAACCCGTCCTCATAGACCGCGACACAGGCCTATTCGAGTTCGAACTTCTCAGCTTCCCAGGCAGATTCCTTCCTAGCCATCTCAACCCTCACCTCGGCCACCTGCGCCTCGGTCGCCGCCACAGCTTCGCCTGCCCGAGTCAACTCTGTCTCGCGACGCTCCCAGAGATCTTGGAAATGAGCGACTTGAGCCTCCTTGTCCGCCAGCATTGCATCCCGGGAGGCGATAGTCTGATTCAACGTCTCGACCTCCTGCTCTAAATCAGCCTTTGACTTGGTAAGTTCCTCAACTTTTCGCTCTAAGTCCCCAAGTGGTCCGCGCAGATCAACCTTGACTTCAGCAGCCTGCCTGTGATGTTGCATGAGAGCCAGGCACCTGGCCAACATGACGTTGTCAGCCTTAAAACATCCCACCTCACTTACCTTGGACATCAACTCGACATCGTAGGGATACACGCCGGTCAGATCTTTTGCCTTGCGCTCCACGTGCTAGTTAGACTGCACCCCAGGGTAGGCGATGCTGAGGTGATCTAGGCAAATGGCAGGACCCAGGCCCCGAGACGACTGGCCCGCGGAGGAGGATGAGATGTGCACCGCCATATCAGTGAAGGTTGGCTCCCCATGGCGTGCTGGAGAACTGGGGCCACCATCAGGAGACCCGTCCAGATTGATCACTTCTGGATTAATCTCTTTGACCAGGCTCGCGCTGGTAGGATCAATCTCGGTAGACAGGTCGACATGCGAGGACTGGACCTCCGGAATGGGAGAAGCCGGCAGCTTGGGACCGCGATCCGCATGCTTGGGTTCGGGAGTGTCTCTCGGTACGAATTGAGAGTCCGAAGAACCTGCGGGATCCCCACGCTTCTTCTTCTTGACAGCCTGAAGCTCGGCGGCCAGATCTCACCGGCCACCGACTCGAGCACGTAGTTTTTTCATGTCGACGCTATGACACATGATTTCTGCAAAACAGAAAAGGAAGCTAAGTAACTTAGTCACATGAACATGCATGCACAAAAACATATACCTATAAACAAGGCGTTAGGGTCTTCCACATGGGGAAGATAGAGAATCGCCCGAGTATTGAAAGGACGACGAAGCTGTCTGATTGCATCAATAGCTTCTTTCTCCTCGGGGGCAAGATGATGGTCAGGACGAGGAGGAAACCGAGTTGGTTTCTGTTAATACAACGGAAACCAAGGAGAATGATCGGAATGAAAAAAAAAGGTGTTTCTGCTTATCCTCGGGATGACAACAAAGCTTAAAAAACTTAGTCTTGAAAAATTTGTACGAGGAATTATACAACGAAAACAAGGGAGTGCCGTGGCTGGCGGTTAACGACACCCAACTCACAAGTTTACTGATTTTCATTTGGTAAAAGTATGTAAATACACTCAAAGAAGGCTCGAAACCAAGATGGCTACAGACCAACTCAAAACACCTCAGGAAAGCCCAACTGTTTGGATGCAACTTGTTAGTATTCTCACAATACTTAAGGATTTGATGAAGCCATGCAAGATATGATCAACAAGTCAAAGCAAGCAAGTGGAAATGTGTTCTAGGCTGTGTCTTAGTGTGAGTGAGTATGATTGGCCGTGAATGAGAGAACATGTGCACTTCTAAGGAGAAATTCATTAGCACATGGGTTAAATTTAAATCAAACCATAAAAAGGTTTTAACTTTAGTTAAAAACAGTTTTGGAAAATAAAGTACTGAACTATTATGAATTGATTTCAAGTTAAGCCGAATCAATTTATTCGTGTCTGAGCATAACTGAATTAACAGTTTTGGAAAATAAAGTACTGAACTATTAAAAACTGATTTCAGGATAAGCCGAATCAATTTATTCGTTCCTGAGCTTAATTGAATTAACTGTTTTTCTGAAAATCTGGTTTGAGCTCTTCTTCTATAAGACAGTGGGTTTTTCAAGTGTGAAAAACGAGAAATACAAGAAAAAGAAAGAGAACATATAAAAGAAAGAAGAGAGATACATTTCTGAAAATCACAATCGTTTTGAAATATATTCTGTGAGAAATACTGTGTGAGATTCTGCTGTTTTCATAATAATCATTTTCAAAAGAGGGCTTTTACTTGAAGAATCAATTCTGACTAAAGTGTGCTACTGGGTTTCTTCAAGACTGTGTACGGGCCTTTCTTTCTGCGCCAATCAGGGAGTTTTTCTAAACCCTTCTTGATCCTGTTTGAATCAAGATTTGAGGTGTTTTCATTGTAACTCTGTGAAATTCATTGAACGTTTGTACTGGTTTGGGCTTTAGAAGTAAGCCTGTGTTTTCTGCTGAAATTGATTGAAAACTGCGGGGAGCAGTAGATCAATTTGCAGGGTTTTGATTTCTACGGGGAGTAGAAATTGACTGGTCTGGGCTATAGGAGTTAACCTGGGGTTTTCTGCTGAAATTGATTAGAGGCTGCGGGGAGCAGTGGATCAGTTTAGCAGGGTTCTGATTTCTACGGGGAGTATAAATTGACTGGTTTGGGCTATAGAAATTAGCCTGGTGTTTCAACTGAAATTGATTGGAGGCTGCGGGGAGCAGTAAATCAATTTAGCAGTGTTCTGATTTCTACGGGGAGTAGGAATTGGTTGATTAATTGTATGTGAACAATTAATTGAGTTAGTGGAACTTTCTTTGCAAGTGGTGCAGAGAAGACTGGACGTAGTCCTGTGTGGTGAACCAATATAAAAATTGATTATGTCTCTTCTTCTTGAACCCTTTTCTTATCATCTTGATTTGTTCTTGCATTGCACATTGAATTAAATTGAAAGATTGAATTAATTTTAGGTAATCTTGATAAAACTGGTTTAAGTCCTCTGTTGTATATTGATGTGTGCAATGTAACTTGAATTGTGTGTTGATTCTGATTATTCTACTGTAGCAGTTTATGAAATCTTGATTAACAGACTGTTTTGTTTCAAACATTGTATTACATACTGCATTAACTGGAAATTGATTGCATTGCTGGAAAATTTAATAATCTGCAATATCACATATCAGTTTTAATTTTGAACAAATCTGATCTGAAGGTTGTCTTGTAATATTGGGAATCTGAGTTGCTGCATACTTAAGAGTTCATTACTGCAGTGTGATTCTTGATATTTTTACTGTAAGAATTGTGTATTTGATCCTGTGCTGACATTGAAATGAACTGATAATTGACTTTGACTGAATTACTGTAATACTGCAGAATTGGTATCATTGTTGTGTGTTCTTGGTGAAACTGAATAATTGAATCTGAATTCTGAATAATTTTCAGTTCTGCATCAATTACTGGTGGTAAGAAAATTTATCAGATTTATTAATATTGATTGAAATCAGTGTAGTGTTGTGTAGGAGTTTTAAATTTTGTGTGATTGAGAATTTGCTGTGTACTTGTATCTGTCAGTATAACAAATTGATTCATTCGTGCTTTGAATCAGTTTATTTCTTTACTGCACCCTATATCTTTAGCACCAAGATGCATTAAAGTTTCTCAGATTGCGAAAACTATTTTCAAAGGTCTAAATTGGTTAAAATCTTTCAAAGTTCAATTCACCCCCCCTCTTGAACTCAGCCTAAAACGTTTTCACAATTGACTCGGGGATATATTCATCAGACTCAACATTCCAGCCTCAAAATCGGTCAAAGGGAAAGTCATGGAGTATTCCCTAAACATAAACTCATATACATAGGAAAAGTCATAACTGTCGACTCTCGGTTTCATATACACCCGCTCCCGAGCCCGACAAGGTTTCGCCACCGCATAATCCAGAACTAAATCCTCACAAACTGGGATAACAGATACAAACTGGTCTAACCTATCCCTAGTATTGAAAACAGAAACATGCTTATCTACATCACCGTGCACCCAAGAATACTTAGGATCAGCTATCGAGGGACCCTTAGCTCTCTTCGATACAGTGGAGGGTCTAGGGTTTCCCACGTGTGGTTTGGGGTTTTTCCTCTTCCTAGGGGAAGGAACGGCGTGCGACGCACCAACGTCTGGTCTAGGAACCGTCGCAGAAGACGTGGACTCGTTGAAAGCCGAGGGAGTGCGTTCGGAGGAGCTCGCTTCCCCATGGGAGCAACCTTCCTATCCAACATTGGCCTACGACTATCAGAAGAAGCAGAAAAAGAGGTAGAAGAAGCCATGAGCGTACCTAGTGAAAGAGTAGTTTGGTGAAGAGAGGGAATAAGTACACACGCACAGAGAAGAAGAAGCAATTGCCCGAGTTAGCTGAAAAGAGTCGACAGAAGACAAAGAGGGAAAGCCTCTGTTTCATTTAATACAATGCACCCGAGAGCGAACGGACGCGATCAAGCCACGTCACGCAGAGCCACGTGGCGCGATCATAGCGAGGGAGCGGAAACGACTCTCCAGTCACGTCAGGTCCCGTCAACTCTTTTCCATTTAATGTAGGTCGCGACAACTTAAAACTTGGCGCGCAAGGAGTAAGTTTCCGACTCACACCCAGCAATGAGGTAAAGGCAAAACCACCTCGACACCTATCATCAAGTCGGTTTTTGTGGGTAGTCCATTTGATAGCATCACAAACTCAGGGGGCTTGTGTACCTACCCCGAATCAAGTCCAGGTTCGGCCGTTTCATATCAGGCCCAACCCACTGTCAATCAGAATTAAGTAACATATATCCTAATTGATACTGCTTGATCCGAATATGATAATTTGTGATCCTAGATTCCTCAAAATCATTATGACGAGATATCCTGTCATTATCAGGCAAATATCCGGTCTTTAATGTCAAAGCCCTATAAATACGATTCAGGTCTACAGGAAGTGATATCTTTTTCCTCATTCTTACTTTACTATTCTATTTTCTTTATATACACCTAAAATATTCTTATTGACTTGAGCGTCGGAGAGTCTTCTGTAAGTAAGTCTCCCTTCAGTCTAGATACAGGAAGCAACTAGGAGGCCGATACAGACACGGGAGATGGCTCATACTCAAGTCGGGTAAGAACAACAATAAAATTCAAATGACCTAAATAAATATGACATTAACATATAGATTAAAAATCATATCAAAGTTAAATCTTCCATGAATAAGGAAAAGAAAAAAAAACATGATAATATGGATTGGTGAACAAAATAATAGTAATTAATCATCATCTTGTACTAACTTCAAAAGAATTGTTAATTTTCTTCAATAACATTGGATACACCTTGGAAGAACCTCATTCCTCTATGTTTTCTCACTATAATCTTTCTTATCTAAGTAATGACAATTTAATGAATTTAAAAATAGTTAATTGAATTACTCAAAAAAAAAAATTCATGCTTTGAACTAGAAATATAAACAATTGCTTCAACATTCCCACACGAAAGGTGGTTCCTATAATTATTAAGGATTTGATAACGAATGTTAAATACAAATTAAGATATAGCTTTAGTAATATGGGTGCTCAACAAAATATCTAGTCATTAAGCAAGATCTAAAAACTGTTGATTGTTATTCTTTCCACCATTCTAACACATTCATTTTCTCTAAAAAGTCAAAATTTAAAATTGGTTCCTCTAAATACACATTTAGTTGAATTTTTTCAATTTTATTAACGACTTGAAGCTTGCTCATTTTAACTACCATTTTGGTATAATTTAGTAACATATGTAATAAACAAGTGCAACAAAAACTAAATAAATCAAGGTTGATTAAAGTAAGTAACTTACATAGAAATTCTTGGTCTAGAAGCAAATCGAGATGAAAATTATACATGCTTACACTTTTAAACATTTTAGGGTGTAGTAAAACCTTGCTAGGATATGGAGCAAAATCTTGTATAGTTTTTCCTTTATTTTCCAATTTTAACTTCTAAATAAGTGGATCAACCGTTTCATAGCAAAAACCTAAATCCTTCCATCTAAAATTGCATCAAATGCAAGCATAACATTGTATTCAACCTAATATTTCTCAAATTAGGTCATCATCAATTCAACCATATTCTTAATTACTTTACCCCATCTTTCGCATTTTTTTATTATTAACAAACATTGAATTTTCAAACATGTAAAAGAATACAACTTGGAAGTAGGATAACTTGTGGTAGAAATCAAGGTAATGATATAAAAAAGGGTAAAAGAACTTACCACTCTTTTTGATGATCATATCAATTTTGACACAACCCAAATTTTTTCTATTGTGATCAATTATGTGAAGGAAAATCAATCCATCCCAATCAAGAGTCTAATTGTAGAAATTAAAAATCGTCATTTTTATTTTGTCTCGTACAAAAAAACATGGATTGCATAGTCACATTGCATCTAATTTGAATAAAAAGTTTAAGAATGCATACTTTAAGAGACAATTGATAAACATGGATATCTAATTTCCTTAACTTCCATTAATCAATATTACAAAATGATAGAAACATTAAATAATTTTATTTATTGCATTTCTCAGCAAAATTTTTGAATCTAAGATTATAATTCCGCCAAGTTTTTTCCTTGATATATCAAATATCTCCGAAAAGTGGACTCAGGCATATGATGAAGGCAGGATGTATGACCACATGACAACAAATTTAACACAATGCATGAACTCTATTCTTAAGGGTGCATGATCCTTACCTATTTGTGCTTTTGTTAAGACCATTTTTAAAAGAACAAAATCTTGGTCTATCAGACCATGACAAATTGCATGTTACAAGCTTGTCATCAATATCCTAAAGACATTATTGCATTACCCTTAAGAAATCAACAATAATCTACCATGTGTCATGTCCAAAGGTATAGTAGAGAAAATTCAAAGTTTGATGTCCATGAACTAGCCACTCCCTAACTTGGACACCAACTTAGTCATACACAATCAAATTAAATGATTGGTGGTTTGATTGTGGGAGTTTCAAGCTTTCTAACTTCCTTATGCTCATGTTATCTTTGTTCAGCATGTCATTTACAACTAATGGCATTCATTGACCCAATATACAATTTGCACAATGTTTACAAGGCTTATGAAGTCTAATATCATTTAATTTGAAATGAGGATTATTGGTCTACTTATATAAAATTGAATTTCATTCTAACCCCGACATGCATCCTAAACAATTAAAAAGATCAACCACTATTTCATAACCATAACAAAATAGATGACGAATTCCAAATAAGCCAAGTAAATGTTTTTACTATAAAAATGAAAATCAAAATAAGGCAAATTATCCATACTTAACAATAGAATGTCATATGTTGTAATATTTTTTTATTCTCTTTGTAACATTTTCTTGACTTTATTTAGCACTATCATGTCTTTTCTCAAACAAATATTAAAAATTCATATATATATATATATATATATATATTAATAATACATTACTTAAATAATTAGAAATGACAATTTAGTGTAATATACAATTTATCAAACAATTTTTTATTGCAATTTTTTGAAATAACATAACTCTGATTAAATAATTTGTTAGATTTTTTTGTGCCATTTTTATTAATAATATAAACAAAATAAAACAATTTTATTAATTCTTAAATTGATAAAATAATTATTGTTTTACAAATTTTCTTAATTATATTCAACAACTCAATCTTCAAATTTATATATTATTTTTATATAAATATTTAAATATATATTAATCTTCTTATTATTTCTAAATTTAAAAAAAAAAAAAATCTTGCATGCATACCACAACTTCAATGTAAAATAAATTAACCGGAAATTATACATGAGCACGACTTCAATTTAAAAATTTTACCTATTTAATTCATTTTACACTCAAACTCATTTGAGGACCACACAACTTTTACCTTGATTAAAGTGATCCTCATATCCACGATTAGTCGTACACTTTAATCACCACTTTTTTTTTTTTTTTCTTTGAAGTCGTTCTCCTCACATACATATTATCCAAAAACATAATTAGGATTTTTTTTATCCATTGTGATAATTTGTGAAAAGAATTACACCATTTATGCGTCTTATAGAATGTCCCTTCAACATTTAACATTTCACATATGTCATGGACTAAATGAAAAAATTACACAAATAACGTTGACAAAATATATATTAGAGGACCATTTCTTGAAACATATATATTCGAAGAGAGCAAGGAGAAAAAAAGAGAAGCTTGAATAGAGAATACAAAAGAGAGCAATTCCTGACTGTTTAAAGCACAAAAAATTGTTTTTGTTGAAAGTTAAAATAATTATTGGCAGTTTTAAATCATAAAAATCAGTAACTTGGATTTTTGTTAATTATTGTTAATTAAACATAAAAATGACACTGATTATTTAAAAATAAATAAAAGGTTAAATTATTATTTTTTAAATAAGACTAAAGTGGATAAAATAAAAGACTAAATGCATAACTTAATCTAATTTACTCTATATTTTTCTTTTCTAATAAACATTTTTTTTAATTGTTTCCGAAAAGTAGGCTAGCTTTTGCTAACAAAACAGAACTAAGGTTAGACTTTATTTATATGCAGAACACTAATTTCGAGTGATTAGGATGCGCATTCCTTGCAATTGATGGAATCACATATAACCGTAGAAGCTACTGCATGCAAAGCTTGAAACCATTAATTCTTACGGATTCAGATAAATGAATGTTAGTATACAATTTTTGACATTTGAACAGGGATGACTTACCAAAAATCTCGGCAAGAGCATGATCCCTTGCTAAAATGGTGGAACCGACTTCGATCCCTAATGACAATATTTCTATCAAAGAAACCTGAAACGTGCTTCATGAAACTATGACAGTCATAACAAATTCTAAGATTCTTAATGACCCTAATGGTCTTTCTATCCCTATGATAAAGAAGAACAAAAGCCACTGCTAATTTCTCACTGTGATAGCCCAGACAATGCTCCTTCTCTTCCTCTTGAATGTCATGCAGCACATTAGAAGTAATAGGGGTGTAACCTCCAAGTTTTACTGTGTCAATAATTGAACCTAGAAATCTTGTAATTTCCTCCCACTTCGGATGAGAATTATCTCCAGACAAAAACTCATGAACAACTTGATCAATGTGAACCAAACTAACGCCAGGCTCCTTAACAATCCTACTCTCCCTCATTGAATTCCTCACCCCCTCCTTCCCAACCCAGTTACCAACTCCACCATAAGCGTTTGACAAAAGCACATAATCACCATCATGATGAGGGTCCAACTCCTTGATCCTCTCCTTGGCCTTCTCAGCCAGCCCAAGATGATTGTGATTCACACATGCCCCAAGCAAGGTCCTCCAAATAATCGAATTTGGCTTAACATGCATCCCCTCCACAAACTCAAAAGCTTCAAGCATCTTGCCTGCGCGGCCAAGAAGATCAACCATACAACCATAATGCTCAAGCGCCGGTTCAACACCATACTTACTCCACATGCCCTCAAAAATCTGCCGCCCCTCCTTCACAGACCCACCATGACTACAAGCCACCAATGCACCCATAAACGCAACAGAATCAGGCTTCAAACCAGACTCGACCATAGCATAAAAGGCCTCTAAAGCCTCCCTACCGCGTCCATGAACGGCAAGCCCGTTAATCAGCGCAGTCCATGTTACCACATTCCTGTGAGGCATTTCATCAAACACCTTAACAGAACGATCAATGTCCCCGCATCGAGAATACATGTTAATAAGCGCAGTACCTAGTGGAACAGTAAGGTTAAGCCGAGTTCTGGCAATAAAAGCGTGAACCCAGATACCTAATTCCAAGGCACCTAAGCTGGAAACCGCGGATAGGACACTAAGCATGATGACCCCGTCCGGTAGGATATCAGTCTGACGGAGCTGCATTTGTTGGAAAAGTGTGAGGGCTTCATCGGGGAAGCCGTGTTTGGCGAAAGAGGAGATTAAAGAGGACCAAGAGACCAAGTCTGGGTGGGAGATTTCGTTGAACAGTTTAAGGGAGAGATGGAGGGAGCCGGAGGTTCCGTAGGAGTTTATGAGGGCATTTTGGACGTAGATGGAAGAGTGGAAACCGAGTTTGAGAACAAGGGAGTGGATATTGTGGGGGTTTAGTTTGGAGGGTTTGAGGATGAGGGGGAAGGTGAAGTGATCGAAGGGGATGTTGGTTCGGTGCATGTGGTAGAAGAGGGAGAGGGCGAGGGAGGGAGCGTGGAGTGACACGTGGCGGATGATGGCATTGTAGGGGAAAGTGTCGCCGGGGATGGGGAAACGGAGGAGGAGGGAGGCGGCGTAACGGGCGGTGTCGGGGGATGATGAGGAGTTGGCGCAGCGGAGAATGAAGGCTCGCAGGGAGAGAGGGTTGTCGTGTTGGCCGCGTTTGATGAGCGTGGCGTGTAGGTTGTATACTGTCTTCATGTTGGAGTAATATCTCGCCATCTCGTCTCTTCATTCTAAGCTCTGCTTGTGTACACTTCTCCTTCTAAAACTTCTAGGAAAATGATAATGTGCCCGTGCATTTTCTATTATTTTCGTGTCACACTTCGACGTGCCATGTATTAATATAGTTATTTTAGAACACATGTGTATCTTAGGGGTAAAATGTTTAAGTAGTTAGCTCAGTTCAAATAAGTGGTTTGCTGTGTATAATTTTAGAACACACACATGTGTCTCAGGGGTGGTAGATCTAAGTAGTTAGCTCAGTTCACCTAAGTGGTTCGTTGTGTGTGTACACATGTGTATCAGGAATTGAAGGTCTAAGTGGTTAGCTCAGTTCAAATAAGTGGCTCTATGTGTGTAGTTTTGGAACACACACGTGTATGAGGGGTGAAAACACTAAGTGGTTAGCTCAGTTCAAATAAGTAGTTCGCTGTGTGTAATTTTGGAACACACACATGTGTTTCAGGGGTGAAATGTCTAAGTGGTTCGCTCAGTTCAAATAAGTAGTTCGTTATGTGTAATTTTGGAACACACATGTGTCTCAGGGGTGGTAGGTCTAAGTGGTTCGCTGTGTATAGTTTTGGAACACACACATGTGTCTCAGGAGTGGAAGGTCTAAGTGGTTAGCTCAGTTCAAATAAGTGGTTCGCTGTGTGTAGTTTTGGAACACACACGTATCTGAGGGGTGAAACACTAAGTGGTTAGCTCAGTTCAAATAAGTGGTTCGCTGTGTGTAATTTTGGAACACACACATGTGTCTCAGGGGTAGAATGTCTAAGTGGTTAGCTCAGTTCAAATAAGTGGTTCGCTGTGTGTAGTTTTGGAACACATACAGGTGTCTTAGGGGTAGAATGTCTAAGTGGTTAGCTCAGTTCAAATAAGTGATTTGCTGTGTGTAGTTTTGGAACACACACGTGTCTCGGGTGGAATGTCTAAGTGGTTAGCTCAGTTCAAATAAGTGGTTCGCTGTGTGTAGTTTTGGAATACACACATATCAGAGGGGTGAAAACACTAAGTGGTTAGCTCAGTTCAAATAAGTGGTTTGCTGTGTGTAGTTTTGGAACACACATATGTCTCAAGGGTGAAAACACTACGTGGTTAGTTCAGTTCACATACGTGGTTAGTTCAGTTCACATAAGTGGTTTGCTGTTTGTAATTTTAGAACACACACATCTCAGAGGTGGAATGCCAAAAATAACTGTGTTTTCTCTTTCATTGTCACATAGGACAGTACATGTCACGTGTGTCAAACAGAAATAAGATAAAACGTGAGAAAAGTATCATTTTCCAAACTTCTAAGCGACGGACAATGTCAAATCATCACATCAAATCTCCCATTACTTACACCTGTCTACGTCCTCCCACAGTCGTAACCATATCACATCATTTCGCTTAACTCACTCACATAACACGTTTACGCACCAAAAATTTCCTTGTAAACTGCTGCCACAAACGTTGGGAGTCACAGGCTCAACTATTTATATACCAGTGTCAAAGACCTATTGTTTGAGTTAGGCTCAATCAAAATTTTAATCCAAAAATCGTATATATTATCTGTGATTTCAAATTTTAATAAGATTATCTGTTTATATTTTTAATTAAATTAAACTGAATTTTAATTAAAATAAAATCAAACAAAATCATTTTTTTATATTTCTTTATATCTCTCAAATGCTTTTTTTAACATATTTTTTTTGTTATATATATATATATATATATATATTGAAAAAAATTAAAATCTACTATGTCCGTATCTTCGCTCCCATTCTTATATCGATTTTAACCATGTCCATGTCTTCGCTCCCATTCTTATAATCCCTGTTCTTGTTTTGCACAACACCGAAAAAAGGAAAGATGTTATTGTTTGAAAGAGAGAATAAAAGAACGTCCGTGTTTACAATAAAACTTGGATTCCAACGAATAAAGTTTAACACCATTTTAATAGAAAAACAGATCATTATACGAAATAACAAATTAAAGAACCAAATCGAATAAAAAGCTAGAAATTCAAATCATCACCTAACCTAAAATTAGAACACCGAAGCTAGTTTCCTGCCCATGCCTATACAAGGATTGAATTTGGCTTTAATTTCTGTAAAGCCATTAGTAGTAGTCAATAACAAAATAAAATAAATTCTAAGACTTCTATAAATCAGACACTTGGAACTTTTCCCCTTTGTTTACCATTTGGTCAATTTTGAAAACTTGAAAGATTAAAAATAGACCACACGACCTGACTGAGCCGTTCAAGTGATTTTTCGGGAGTTATCCAAATAAGAAATGTACAAGCCCCTCTCAAGCGAGGATATGGTTGCAAAGCCACCGCGATATTCAATACTATGGCTATCATTATAAACATTTAGATGCAAGTTGAGAACAAAACTAACATCATACAAACATCATACAAGTCAGTATTTCCATGGGCTGATGAAAATTTGTAGAGCATGATCAGAATATACTACCCAGGAATGACTATGAATCGAAAACACCATCAGCGAAGCTATACAGATCAGAACCTCCACTGCGACTAGAAGCACCGATAGAGAGACGATCTGGTACTCCTGCGAAGCCTTCTGTAGATCTTTTCCCATACAAATTATTTACTAGTGCTGATGTAGACTGTCCCACAAAACTCTGCCCAACTGACCTATCATGAGACAATGCCCCTTCCCCAACTCCATGCCATCTATAACTGTTGCTGTTTAGCACTGTCCCAACATTATCTCTTATCATATCCCCCTGATACCCAGAATATGAACCACCCATACCTCCTCCAAGCATATTAACCCCATTTGCAACTGTACTTCCAAGATATTTTTCGGCCAAGGAATCTGAAACAGATCCAAGTTGTACAGATGCAGCACTCAGATAACTATTAGGGTAACCATATGATCTACGGTCCAGCAAATGGGCTGCCAATGAACCATCATACGAGCTATTGCCATCCATGCGACTAACAATCCTTTGCTCGTGCAAGGCGGCGAGTGAGGGTGATAGCACAGACGCATCTCTCCCAGCAAACCGTGTTCGTTTAGCCTCTGGAATCTTCATTTTGTTAGATGAATTGGTTTTATCTACTTTTCTCTTGATCGTTGACTTCTCTTCAATTTTTATATTGGTATCACTAATATCTTTCTCCAAGTTCACAATTTTATCCTTAAGTTGCCACCCAGGAAGAAGTTTTACGAAGTCAATATTGTGACCTTCCAAACAGTTCACTACAGATTTCAAAGCAGCTACATATTTTTCATGTGCTTGCTTCTGTGAAATATCGACATATATCAACAACAACGTTAATATTCATAACGAAAAAAACAAACACTAAATATAATAAAATATTGGAAACCAGCTAAAACATACCAGCGAACTAGGAAAATCATTTGCATCTTGCTTGGTTTTCTTCCAAATTTCTTCAGATTTCTGTAGAAATGAAGTCAGAGCTGTCTGAGGAGAATATTTCTCTTCAAGCCCAAAGGTATAAGCCAAATCAACAGCTTTAACAATGATGCCTTTTCTTATCATCCCATCTGAAATATCTGTGGCCAATGTAAATAAAAAAAATGAGAAAAAACCTTTTCAGAGTAGAAAGTAACAACATATTCATCATAATCATTAAGGCTAACATGCCTGATCGAGGAAGAGGAGAACTGTTAGGAGGGTAATGAAGTTAAAGGGGATGTTCATTTTCAATAATTGATGATTGGTAAGGGATTGGCAATTCTTTTCAATTCAATTTTATGATGCAAGAATGGAAAGGTGTCATAGGGTGGTGTGCAGAGTTGCAAATTATTTTCCCCCATTCAATAGACCATCCTATAGTAGCACACAGACCAATGTCTAAGGTATTCTAAACAATTAGAAAATGCGTGCCAAAGTATAAGATCATAATTAGTAGTTTGGGCAATGATTTTATTAAACTATCACAAGGAAAATAGAAAAAGTGTTATATATGCATTTAATAGGATTCAGGAGATGTTCATTTCTATGAAAATACAAAGCATGGTGGTCAAAATCGTGATCCAAAGCGATCTTCTCTCCCTCTCCAATGTCAAGTCACCTGAAAGTCACGATTTTCACAGATCACGTTGGATCACCATTATAAAGGCGCAACTTGCATGGCAGTGGTGATTCTCACAATGCAACCTTTCACGATGTCAATATTCCTCGTGACGACACCTCTTGCAACCTTCACGTTCGTGTGAAGGGACTTCTCACAACCTCAATACACCTAGCAGCAATGTTCCTCGTGACAGTGACGGCTTTCGTGGATTCGATGTACCTTGTGTTGTGGGGCACTTCTCGCAGTCTCGACATACCTTGTGGAGGCGCCTCTCGCAGCCTTGACACTCCTGGCAATGCCTCTCATGCTGCACCATGCGAAACCTCTCAAGGCAGTTCTTGTGAAGCTAATCGGTTTTCCATTGGGTTGGGATGCTTGACCCTATTGTTACTGTGACTGCCTCTCTTTCAAAGCTCAATTGTTAATAATTTGTAACTATGAAGGAGTTACTCCTATGTAACTATTTTATATATTATGAAGTTCAATTATGAAATCTGAAGGAGATACAATGATTTTGTGCATGTATTTATAAATTTCATAAAATTTGTAAGATTTTAGAATCCATGTTACGACCTCCAATCCATATTTCCCTTTCCGATTTTAAGAGTTCGATTTTGACTACTATGATACAAAGCTAATACAGGTATTAACTAAAACAGATTTCACAATACTACACAAAAGTCAACATCCAACACTATGATCAGTAGTAGTACATATGTTCTTAGAAACTTTCTTATTACAAATATCGGATGGGTTGCACTAACAAATACATAGAATAGAACAGATAAACTTAGAAGAGAGTAATGCAGCAAAAACGTAGTTGTCACAAGCAAAGTTGAAATATTATATTTAAGTCTTATAATTGTAAAATCTTATATTAAGCCATCAACTACATTCCAAACACCAAAACAACGTAAGCATTCTGAAAACCAGGATCCACACCACACAAGCATGCAGTAACAAGTGATTTGAGCGTACCAACTTATAGCCAAAATCTGCATTGAACTCTCAAAGGGAACAGATTGGCATTCATAAAATATTTGTTTGTCCTTAAAAGGGAGGATTTATACATGACATGTCAATGAGTTGACAGCATGACGAAGAACTGAATAGCGAAATTCATCACAGAATCCCCAGGCTTATTCCAAACCTGAAGATGTTAATCTTAGGGCAATATACTGTCACCAAATAATCTCATTGTCTATAAAAAATTTAACTCACTTTTAGCCTCATTAAAAAACTTACATTACCTATAGATTCCATTTACACTAACTCGTCACTCAAGTCTCGGCAAAGAAAACAGTCTAGTTTCTTTCCTGTTCTGATCTGACAAGGAATCAAGGCTTCACCTCAGCTTGTTGACAATTTAAACCCTAATAGAAACCATAGATATTGACGACTATGACGAAAACAAAACCATTCCCATTTCTTAGCATTATCACAACTTTCAAATTTTATCAACAAAGCTGTAAAACACAATATCTTATTCATATTCATCAGACCATCACTATGATTATTGCATTAAAAAAAGCATAGAATACATATAAATATATACCTGAAACCCTCTTAACCAAGAGCTGAGACTGGCGCAGGGCATCGGAGATTTCTCTATAATTGCTAACGCTAACTAAGTTGCATATATCCTCGTCCCGGAAAACACCAGGAATCCCAAAGCCAGCAATGAACAATATCAGACCCCTGGCATCAATCTCAGAGGCCTTCGACAAACCCCCTTCAACAATGAGCCTCTTCCTCCACGCAACCGCAGCAGAATCTGCCTCTTTCTTCAGCGAAGCCTCCACTTCCTCCTCGTTACCAACACATCCAGAGAGCAAATAGTACTCCAAAACCAGAACCGAAACCTGCCTCGCTGGAATCATCGGCGAGTCCTTCGTGTACGCTTTGCTTCCCTGAAGGAAAAACCTCCCAATGCATTCAAACACGAGCTTCGAGGGCTTCGGTGCACTCTTCAGCGCAACGGGAACCTGTTCCCGAAGCGACGCCGTTTCGGATAAACGCGATAACACGTATTTACGCAGGCCGCGGCTATTCATCGTTTTGCAAAGCGAAAGAAGCTCGTCCTCTTCCTTTTCTTCTTCTTTTACTTTCTCTTTCTCTTTCTCTTTCTTTCCCTCTTCCTCTTCCGCCACAGGTTTTGGTGTCGGATTGGAATCTGTTTTAACACTGTCTGATTGAGAGACGCTGGCTTCGGTTGTTTCTTTCGCATTTGGCGAGGCGTTGGACCCTGACAGTTGGAGTTCCTTCGTCCTTGCGTCGATGGCGTGTTCGATGAAATCGAGGTGTCTCTGCAGTTCTTCGTACCTGCTCTTGAAGGTTTGTATGGCAATGGAGAGGTTGTTGAGTTGGTTCACCGATTTCGCCAATTTGTCTCCGGCGTCGTTTTGGTTTTCCGGTGGCAACGATGGTAGTCCGTTTGTGAGGCTCTCAGAGGTGGCCATGGCGTGGAAATGGGCTGAGAATGGAAAGCAAAACCCTAGAATTTGCGCCAAAGAGAGAAATTGATTCCAGTTTCCGGTGGCAACGAAGGAACGCAATCACGTGGATAAAAGCGTGAGGGTAGTAGAAGGAAGGGTGTGTGAAGTTATAGAGCGATGGGCCTATTAATCTTACTCGCTGGGGCCCATAAGTAGAAGAATTACAATTTTTTATTTTATTTTTTATAAAAAAATGTGTTTCTAATGCTTTGTGTATAGATAAACTTTATTTTCATTCCAATCCTTTAACATTGAAGAATTAGTATTCAAAATTCATTAAATATGTCATTTTTTATTTTATAATGGTAAAAATTATCACTAAATATTAAATTTAAATGTAAATTATGTTTACATGTTTCAAATATTAGAGAATTAATTTATATCGATGCCAAATAATAGGGACTAAAAGAAAATTTGAAAAAAACGGTTAAATTTTGTTTAGATAAATAGTAAATTTTAAAATCTTTAATTTGTAATGTGATTTTAGTATTTTTTTTTTCTATTTCATTTCAAATTCTGGCAAAAAAAAAATAATTTTATTTCAATATCCAATTTTTCTTACACTTTTTGGTATGATTAGAACTTATACCTAAAATGTTTATTGAAAGGTATAAATAAAAAATAATTTAATTAATTAAAATGTAAAGTTTAAAATTAGATCAAGATACAGAGGGTTGAAATTATAAAAAATAAAATATTAAATTTGTGAATAGAAATTAAAAAAATTATAATGTCTTGAGGATTTACAAAATCTATCTCCTCATATCGAGATTATATAATAGCAAGTGATATCATAAACTCATCAAACTTTAATATAACTTATACTAATTTAGGAATCGACTTTAAATCTAAGTTAATCCTACAACATGGACATCTTAGATAAGATTTTCACACATTTACATATTATAAATTACATACTATAAATTAGTTTCATTTAGTTTCGTAGTAACGTAGGATTCTCAACAATTTGTTTTGTATATTGATTTGCACACATTTAGTCTAATAATTTAAATTTGATATTTTGCTTATAAATATAAATTTATCAGGAAAATAAATTGAAATGATTAAAATTCAATATTATTTTCAATCTTAGTATGTGGCAAAGCATGATAAAGGTGGTTAAAATATAAAATATGTTAAAATTACATTATTAATGAATTTAATTTAGATACAAGATAAAAGAATTAAAAAAAAATACAAGTTAAAAGAGATTGTGATAATTAAAAATAACAAAGATAGTTAGTTTCAATAGATCAAAAACAAAAGTTAATGAAGTTATTATTTAAATGACAAAAAGGAAGAACATAATTTTTACTTGTTAAATTGATCACTAAATTTATTGTTAAGAAAACGAATTCGAAATATATATACTATTAAATTTATTGATTAAATGGTGAAATTCCAATAAAATCACATTTTTTTGGCACATACGTAAATCTTCCTACAAACTTACAACAAAAAATGTTTAATAACGACACACATTTATCTTGAGATTTTTTTTTGAAATGATTAGCTTACTGAAAATACTCCAGAAAAGATATACAGCATCCAATTACTAAGTCCTTGGTATTAACGAAATTTAAAATTAATTATCAACTTTGTATTGTTCCACTGTTTCATATTAAAAAATAATATACCATTAAAACATAAAATGCTTTTCAAGTATAAATAGATATCTTCACACTACTTAATTATGAGATGTAAATCACTTAAATTTAATATACATAATCATCTAAGTGCAATTATATGATTCAATTATATTGATTAATTCCTCAGCTACAAAATTGAGTTAGGGTTGACTATTTTATTATTCATGGACAACAATATATTTATTTTCAAGAATAGTTGCAAATGTACCTTCACTATTTCATCATGCAAACAAAAATTATACCACTTCCAAACATAATCATTCTTTGTAAACATTCAAAAATTGTTGAACTATAGGATGTGTATGTTTTTTTTTTTTTAAATATAAATGAATATAATTTGAATAGAATGTTTGTAGACAAAAGTGTTACATGGAATAATGTGTCGGCACATTTAGTAAATTCGACATCTGATGAGCTATGAAGAAGGGGTTGGTTGATTTGGTATGCTTGCTTATCACATAAGAATGAAATAGCTATGCTATGCTACCAAAGAGACAAAACATTTGTCATATTATGTGTGTGTATACCTATCATATACTACTGCTTCTGTACACTAATTAATTACAGGTTTGGCTTGTGTCAGTCAGATAAGTTGACAATCTTATTATCAAGCTGATTTGTAACAAAGGGGTGACCATTAGCATCCAAATCAATGAGGACAGTGTCACCTGGCTTGCACTCTCCAAAAAGAAATGCCTCACTCAATGGATCTTCTATTAGTGATGTAATGGCCCTTCTCAGAGGCCTAGCACCATATGTTGGGTTATAGCCTTGCTCGCACACAAGGTTCTTCACTGCTTCAGACACCTTAACATGGATTCCTAGGGACAACACCCTTTTCTTCATGTCTTGAAGAAGCACATCCAATATCTTCAGTAACTGCAAAAACATCAATGAAATGAACATCCAGGATTACACCTTAAAGTTTCAAAAAGTTTGTTTTAGTCCTACCTAAGTTAACAATTATTATCAAGACGAATTTGATGGTTTACTCGTTTTAAAAAGTAGCAAAACTATTCATTATAAGACACCCTCTAATTATAGCCTAGATTTGGCAAGTCATCATTTGGTTTCTCATGCACAGACAGAATAAGATGCTTGGGGTGCCTGAACAGTTGGTTTGTGTAAGGAAAATCAAATTATTGCTAACAAGCACGAATGAATATGGTACCAAGAACCTACCAAGTGACCATCATCAATGAGCAATAAAAATCACAACCAAAAGTTCACCAACCTGTGACTTCTCGAGGGGTTGGAACACTACCACTTCATCTATCCTGTTGAGCAATTCTGGACGAAAATATGTCCTCAGTTCTTCAATTACCATCGATTTCAAGCCATTGTATGATGTTGTTTTATCATCAGGAACCAAGAAACCTATGGAGTTGTGTCGACCCTTAGCAATTGCACTAGACCCCACATTTGAAGTCATTACCACCAATGCATTTTTAAATGAAACTCTGCGACCCTGTTTGAGCCAGTTTTGCAAACATTAAATCAAACAGAAAATTTAGGAGACCAGCAGCATAATAAACTCCACATCACATTGTTACAAGTTCGTACTTTTACTTGGCAAAGAAACAGAAAAGGAAGAAATACAAATTCAAGGAATAACAAACCTGAGAATCAGTAAGTTGACCATCTTCCAAAATTTGAAGAAGAATGTTGAATATATCTGGATGAGCTTTCTCTATTTCATCAAGCAATAACACAGTAAACGGTTTTCTTCTAATAGCTTCTGTTAAAACGCCACCCTCTCCATAACCAACATAGCCTGGCGGCGATCCGATCAACTTGCTCACTGTATGCCGTTCCATGTATTCACTCATGTCTAGTCGTACCATGGCTGCCTCCTGAAATAATTTACATGAAAGCCTAATCATTAAAAGATGAACAATAAGTGGTAACGTAATCACTTCAGATCATTAAAAAGAAGAAAAAACAACAAAAGAATCTTCACTAATTACTCTTGTTTAACGTATACTTTGTAATGTCTTACCGATCCAAAGTAACATGCAGCCAAAGATTTTGCAAGTTCTGTTTTTCCGACCCCGGTAGGACCACAGAATAACATGGCAGCTATTGGTCTATCAGGGTCCTTGAGGCCAACCCGGGATCTCTTCACAGCTCTAGAAATGGCAGCAACAGCCTCGTCTTGTCCGATCACACGTTTGTGAAGTTGATTATCAAGGTCTAACAGAAGAATTCTTTGATCAGCCGTGAGTTTCTGCACAGGAATTCCTGACCAGAGGGAAGCAACTGCTGCTATATCTTCTGGCCCGACTACTATTGGTCTAAAGAGAAAACTAAACGTGTTAGCCACTAGATCGAATCCCGGAACACACAAAAGAATGCCCTCTGATTATGGGTCAAGTAACATACTCATCATCCGTGGTTGTAGAGGATAAATATGAATCCAGTATGAGTTGATTGTTTTCGTCAATGTTGGAAGCACCATAGTATTTAAGCTTGCTCTCCTGAACCAGTTAAAAAGAGATGTTATCATAAAATAAAACTGTAAGCAACTGATACAGGAAACAGGAAAATACTGGAAGCAATGCCATTACCATTTCATGCATGGACTTGACAGCTCTAATTTCTTGCCAGTAATCAGCTGGGCACTTAGAAAGAATGCCAATTTCTTGTTCCTTTTTCTTCCTAAAGGCTACAATACGAGCTCTGCTTCCTGCTTCATCTATGAGGTCAATAGCTTTATCAGGTAGATACCTATCAACTATGTATCTTGCTGACAAATCAACTGCAGCCTTTATAGCATCTGCTGTGTATCTGCATTTATGGTATGCCTCATATTTCTCACGTAAGCCCGTAAGGATCTTTATCGCGTCATCCTATATATTAAAATATATAGTCCAATAAGAAATCAAATTATGATTAAATTGAGGGAATATAATGATATAGACACAAATATGGAGGACAACCTCACTCGGTTCATCAACCCAAACAGGTTGAAACCGTCGAGCCAACGCCGTATCTTTTTCAAAATAAAGTCTGTATTCGTCTATGGTGGTTGATGCAATACACTGCAAAGATGATGTTATTGCACTATGAATAGCAGAGAAGCTATGTTGAAGCACATACAAAATGCACCATAGAATGGATAAACTACAAAGGAAAATCCATCAGAGGTCAGAACTATTTTCTCTTCAGTTGTTTCACCCAAAGAGTTTAAATTCAGAACTGTCCGCACCATGTATCCCATCCCAGGGAAAAGGAATAATGAAAATCCCAACAGAACAAAAGCATTAACAGAAAATAAGTTATTCAACACTACCGCAGTCAACATTGTTTTAGCATTGTCGAATATAATTATTTCTGGTAATCACATAGTTACCTAACATAGTTTTGACTAAAGGTGGCAGGAAAATTATATGAACTTAATGCTTAGAACTTTTCTGACGGTTTCCTCTAGTGCACACTAGTGATCAGAAAGGTTTCATAAATCAGAAAGTTAGATAAAAAAGCTTGGCTATCATGACTTTATGAATAAGTCGAATTGTAAAATCTTATCAACCAGCCTTGTCCATGCATTGCACTCTGACATCCCTATTACCACTCTTAAAAGAAGTTCATATTATTCAATCCTTAATGCATCTAAGATAAAAATTATCAGGACCGGCTAGATGGAAATTAGAGAAACTGAGGGAGACTCGAGCATCATTGAACATACAACTTTTCCCTCATTCCATTAACAGGTTGCCCTGTTAATAAAAGAAATTATATATACATATACCCTTTTGACTCCATAACTTACTGAAAAGCAAGATATTTAACAACTAACACTATTATGATTAATATCTCTTGCAGCTCCGAGTGAAGTTCATGGCCCTTCATTCAAGAGAACATATGATATGATCCAAGCTGAGTCTAACAACAAGTATGATAACCTCCCAAATTTTCCATATATTTTTATCTCTAACCTTAATCTTATATGTTATCGATAATTGTTTACAGTACAACAGCCCTCAAACAGAAAACGTGGTTATCTTCAGGAGTCATTCAGAATAGAATTAACTAATAATCACCTGAAGTTGACCCCTTCCAAGTGCAGGTTTAAGTAAATTAGCTATGTCAAGGCCAGCTCCCTTATTTCCTCTCCCAACTGTTCCTGCCTGAACAAGTATATGAACTTCATCAATGAAGAGAATGACATCACCTGCATTTCGAGAATAATCAGTGAGAGTTAAAACAGTCCTCTTCTAGCTCGTCAAGTATGAGTTCATCTAACTCTTATAAATTCTTTTTATATTACAGTATTCACCTGACTTTATTACGTCTTTTATCAACTTCGTAACACGTTCCTCTAGCTCTCCTCTTTCTTTTGCTCCAGCCATTAACAGGGCTATATCCAATGACATCACACGCTTTGTCTGCAGAACACAAAGCAAAGAATAAAATCACAAGGCATAAAACACCCAGAAATACACAAAGGGCAGAGTAGAAAAGAAAAGCTTTAGAAACATCAATCACACATCGAGACACGTACCAATAAAAAGGGAGAAACATCTGCCTTAGCAATGCGAAGTGCCAGCCCCTCCGCAATAGCAGTTTTTCCAACCCCAGCTTCACCAAGAAGAATGGGATTGCTTTTTGTTTTCCTGCACAGTATTTGAATTATTCTCTGAACTTCAACTTCTCGGCCAACAACTGGATCAATTTGTCCTTCACTTGCACGGGCAGTGAGATCCACACAAAATTGTGATAGAGGACTCTCCTCTGACAACCACAAAATGATGACAGAAAACTCTTCTCAGTCCTCTCAGCCTTCAAACACAAAAGTACAGAACAGCAGACCTATATACCATTTTCTTACCTCCTGTTGTGCCAGAGGCTCCAGCTTCAGAACCTTTTCTTGAAACTGATTTGTTAAGCACCCCCTTGGACACCGTATTAGGTTCTCTACCGTCTTTAGCAATCTCCTTTTGTAATCTGGAGAATGCCACAGCTGCCAATTGGCTTCCATTTGTCCCCAATCTGAAATCATATTTGTACACTACCAAAATCAATAGCAAAAACAGTTATAGCTACACGTACTAAAATCTAACACATCTGTCTGCAATTTTCTACAACATCAAATATCAAGAAACCACAACCATGACCATGAATTGTTATAGATAGTTTCATATTGTGAAACATTATAGTTACACACATTTTAAACTTTAAACATAGATCTTTCATATATTTTGGCCGCAAAAGTCTCTAATTTTTTTTGTTCCATATAAAAAATCTGTGACCATGAATGCAACCATAAATTAAAATCCCATGCCTGTAATTACTGTCACATCAATAGTGTTTACCAGCAATTTTTCCAACCATGAAATAAAATCTGAGAACAATAAATCCATGGTATCGAATTATACCTGTAAAGGACCCTACTAACACTTCCATCATCCACTTTGACTAAACCAACAGTAATGTGTTCGGGGGCAACGAATTTGTGTCCCAAAGACTTGGAATACTCAACCGCAGCCTCAAACACGCGCTTCGCGTTAACGGAAAAGGGAACCTGCGTGGCACTTGTTTTGTGATCATCACCAATCCCACCACGTGCGGAACTGTTCCGAACCCAGACACTGCGAACAACCTCACGCGCCTTCTCGATGGTGATACCAGACGCGAGAAAGCCGTCGGAGGAGCGATCCTCCTCAGCCACGAGCCCCAGCAAGAGATGCTGCGTGTAAACCAATTCGCTTCCGAGCGCCTTGGCTTCCCTCTGCGACAAGACTATGGCCTTTATCGCTCTCTCCGTGAAGCGTTCGAAGACAGCTGAAACACCGAACGCTCTTCTTCTCTTCCTGGTCCTTCTGATCGGTGCCAGCGAGGTCAGCGTGAAGCCTCTTCTCTGAGAGACGCGAAACGAGAGAGAAGCGAAGGGTTGCGGACGAGGGCGCGTGAATAAGACGTTAGTAGAAGGAGAGTAGGTGCGGGAGGCAGCAGAAAGCCATGTGGTTGAGGTGGAACAGGGCTCCAGAGGGAGGGACCGAACGTGTGAGCAAGGTAAGGTTCCGAACCAGGACGAGGAAACTTGCATGGTTTGGGTCGGTTTGGCCGTCAAAAGTGAATTGAGAGAGTTCCGAGGTGGTTACGTGTGAAGGAAGAGTAAAAGTGAGGCGAAGATCACGGGGGCTTCGTGGAAGACTAAGAAAAAAGGAAGCTTTTTAATGTTATTTTAGTGTTGGGTTTTGGGTTTGAGAAGAAGGAAAGAAGAACGGGGAAGGAAGGTATGGAGTGAGAATGGCGGACACGTCACCGCATGAGAGTGAGAGCAAAAGCCAACTTTTCTTTCTTGCTTGGGAAAAGGCTAATGCTTTCTTCCATCCAGAAAGCAACACCAAAAGGTCAGCGTACCTCGACTTCCCGCAACTACTTCCCTTCTAGCCGCCAACTAGGTTGTTTTTTCTTACAATTTACAAATACGAAATTCTCTTGGACCCTTCTCAAAGGTAAGATTGAATCATAAATAAATGAACCAACATAAATATTGGGTTCAGATGAACTTGTTATTTTGGCAAGTAATGGGATAAAAGACCAAATTTTGCTTTGTTTTCTGTTCTTGGAATATCATGGTCAAAATAAAATGCCATAGGGGATGCATTGCAATCACAGGTTCAGACTTGAGAGGGTGACTTTTCCAAGTTTGAAGAAGTTCCCAGAATCTACTTTTGAACACTTGGAAATCGCTAAAAACGTTCCGAGATTGAAAGGATCCAAAAACAGACGTGTTATACCCGAAGTAACAGGGACGTTTTCCATCAACCAATTACACGTGTCCCTGACCCACAAGGTGTGTATGTATGTACCCTGCTGAAAAAAAAAAAGGGTTCCTTTTCACTTATTTGCTTGCTTCATTTATTAGACTGTTTGACAATTCTGATGAAAAAAATACTATAAGATTGTCGGACAATTGCTATTGATAAACTTATCAATGTGACTTTCTTTTAGACTACAGGAAGACCTAAACACTGAGCCGAAATGCAATGAGAAAGTTGAGGAGTTTCTTGGCAAAAACTTTAGTATCATTGTCTCTATGTTGGACTAACAACTCCATCAGAGAAGCACCCTGCCACTGAAAAGTATCTGAAAAAGCAACACTGTTTTAGCAACTTTTAAAAGTTTTTTGTGATATCATTGGAAGCAACTGCGGATAGTCGCTCTATTATATATATTTAATAGTTAGAATTACTTGAATTCAAAAAAATAATGGTAAGTTCTTAAGTGGACCGATTTTTTATCATTAATTTATATTATGTTTAGACTTGAGTGATTATTTTTTATCCACATAGATTTATATTAATTGTGATTATTTTGGAAAATGTGATTTGTGTGGATTTAGAGGAGATATGGAGATGGTTAAATGGATGCCTCACATTATACATAGATTCAAGAGAATTTATAGCTGATAAAAAGCAAATGACGAAATTGTTCATCTTGATTTTTTATGCATAGTTTATTTTTTACTATGCATGTCTACAATGTGGATACCATACCAGTGTGAAGTGTTATTGTTTGTGGTTTGTTAGTGACATTTTAACAATTACGTGATTTACATGTAAGGTTTGATAATACCGACATGACTCCATGGCTTGAAATGGATGCATGGAGGTACATAATCGTTTGTGGAGATCATAAATTTTGCATGATAAAATAAGTAGATAATCGATTATGGTAATTGATATATGTAATGGTGGCATAATCGATTATATTCTTTTGTTTCTTCTTAAGGCAATTAAACATTACAAATGGAGATATAACTCATATTAAACATTAAAATGTAATAGAGATATAATTTAGACATTAGAGTAAGTCTTTCCTATCGACTACGCGTTAACCATGACGAAAAAGTATTTTCAATTGGTTCGTCAAGCAGGTCCACCCGATTACACAACAACCATTCCTGACCGGCATCTTGATAAAACGCTCTAAAAGACTTCACGTACTAAACCGATCGGTCATATTCCAGAACAACAGTGAAATAGATAGTTGTGATCAACAAAAAGAACCACGCCCTCAACATGATTAAAGAGGTAATTAAAGGAGAGTAACACATGGGCCTTGGGCCATAAAGGTAGGCCCAAATGCAAGCCTATAAATAGGCCCAGGCACCAAAGAGGAAGGTAATGTTAATCTGATCCCTGAATCCCACTTATACTAGAACATTATACTGACTTGAGTATCGGAGTGCATGCAGAAACTGCACCCGGGACAATGATAGATAAGTAGACGGACGGTGGTTGAGGATCTAGAAGTGAGAAGGAGCGGATGTGAGCACTACAGTCTGGAAGGAGCATCTTTCGTTGTGATAACACTTTGGCACCCACCGTGGGGCCGAGATTACTTGCACCCGGCAGGATGGTAATGACCAGAAATGTGGGAGATAGACCAAACCACGAGGAAGCACGAGAGAACCACGCTGATCCCATCACGGTGATGATGGAATTACGGAGAAAAATGAGGCCCTTAAGAGAAAAAGCACAGACGAGATCAAAGCTTTAAAAGAGGAAAACGCCCAGCTTAAGTAGGGAGTGGAAGCTACGGTAAGGGTGGAGACCTAATGTGAGAATCAGGAGGAGTCCAATGGCCAGACGAACGGAATACGCATGTTGAAACCACCCACAAACAAGACCAACCATGGTTCGTTGTCTAGAAGACATCCTTTCACGGAGGCGATCATGGAAGTCGAGCTGCCGGGGAATTGAAAAGGACTAGCTTTAGATCGATATGATGGCTCCACAGACTCGGACGAGCACATCAATGTTTATGTAACTCAGATCAACTTGTACACGGACGATGCAATTTTATGCAGGATCTTTCCTACTTCACTGAAAGGAGCGGCGCTAAGTTGGTTCACCCGACTTCCAAGTAATTCCATAGATTATTTCGACACACTGGTAACTAAGTTTGGAGCTCAATTCGCCACAAGTAGTCAGCATCACCTAACATCTATTACCTTGGTCAACTTACAATAGGAGAGGGGAGAGTTGTTAAGGGCCTTCATGGAGCGCTTTGGGAAAGTGGTGCTTAATATCCGAAACCTGAATCCAGAGGTGGCTATGCATCACATGGTGACCGCTCTAAAACCTGAACCTTTCTCGGATAGCCTCTGCAATAAGCCAGTTGCGGACATGGATGAACTACGACAGAGGGCCGCTAAGTTTATGTAACTAGAAGAGTTGAAAGAATTCTAACAACAACGGAGGAGATAAGGCCGTCAAAGCCAACGGAAGGTACCTGCTCTAAAACAGGCCCGTCGAGACCACATGACGGACCACGAACCCCAAAATTCTCGGACTACACACCCTTGAATGCCAATCGGGCTTGAATACTGGAAGAAGCCCTAAGCACCGCCATCATACCGGTCCCCTGAAGGATTCCATCCCCGCATAGCAAGCATTGTCGATATCATTGTAACTACGATCACACTACGGAGGAATGTTTGGCTTTAAAAGACAAGATAAAGGAGTTGATACATGTTAGACACCTCTGACGCTATGTGGCGAGGCCAAACGCATAGAATTACACACGGGAGGCTCAGGACGAACGAAAGGAACCAAGGGTCAACTCTAATCGGCCACATGTGCCGGAGCGACAGGTGCTGCCCCTACGGGTAGTCATTAATAAAATCTTAGGGTTTGGCGGAGGAGGTGCCTCGTACTCCACCTGAAAATGACATTTGAGAGCTATCCAATCTGCCCACTCTGTCAGTCGGTGATGACAATGAAGCATACCTCCCATCACCTTTTCAGATGTAGACTGCAAAGGTATTGATCCAGACCAGGACGACCCTATGCTTATCACGGTCGAGGTCGTGAACTTCGCGATAATGAAAACACTCGTAGACCAAGACAACTCGGTCAACATATTATATTGGAAAACATTCCAGAAGCTTGGGTTCTCAGAAGAGGCAATCGTGCCGATGGCCGAACAGATAGTAGGTTTCTCATGAGAGAGAGTAGACACTCGAGGTTATATCGACCTCTATACCAAGTTTGGCGAAGGTAACCCACCAATACCGAATGATTAAAGTGCGATATCTGATTGTCGGCGCAAGTACCTCGTACAATATCATGATTGGAAGGTCGTCTCTCAATAGGCTAGGAGTCATCGTCTCTACCTCTCACCTTGTTATGGAATTCCTAGTTGACAATAGAGAAATTCTGACAGTCCATGTCAATCAGAAAATCGCGCAAAAATGCTACACAGCTAGCTTAAGAGCGGTTAACCAACCGGAAAAGAAGAAGTGGGAGGTACGGGGGAGAGTAGTCCAAGTTGTCGCATGGTGGCCATAACCAACCTCAAGGAGAATGATGACGCCCGGATTGAACCAAAGGAAGAGACGGTGGATTGGCAACTGGGGACCGAGGGACAAAACACGAGGATGGGAACCAACTTGGCCCTTGAGATGATGAAAAACATTGGAGATACTTTAGCAAAGAACCAAGACCTATTTACTTGGTCGGCAGAAGATATGTTTGGGGTAGATCAAAGAGTGATGGCACATAAACTCTCGGTGTGTAAAGAAGCAAAACCCATCTCTCAAAAGAAGCGGAGGCTTGGATAAGAAAGAAGGATGGTGGCCGAGGAGGAAGTTAAGAAGCTGTTGGAAGCCATCTTCATCAAGGAAGTGCAGTATACGACATGGTTAGCAAACATAGTTCTGGTAAAGAAAATCAACGAGAAATGGAAGATGTGTACAGACTACACAAATCTCAACAAGGCGTGCCCGAAATATGTATACCCCTTACCAAGCATCAACCTTTTGGTGGATGACACCTCAGGACACACTATTCAGAGTTTCATAGATGCTTTTTCGGGCTACAATCAGATCTCAATGTACGAGCTAGAGGTGGTGAAGACTGTTTTCATCACGGAAACAACAAATTATTGTTATTGAGTCATGTCTTTCGACTTGAAGAAGGCTAGAGCCATGTATCAAAGGCTAATGGACCGTATATTCAAAAATTAACTCGATCGTAACATAGAGGTGTGTGTCGATGACATGATCGTCAAGTCAGAAATTTTGGATCTGGACGAAACGTTTTCCAACTTGCGCAAATTCAACATGAGATTGAACCTCGCCAAGTGCGTCTTCGGAGTCGGAGGCAGAAAATTCTTAGGCTTCATGCTCACTGACCGGGGCATAGAGGCCAATCGAGACAAATATGCGACCATTGTGGCCATGAGAAGTCCACAAAATTTGAAGGAAGTGCAAAAACTCATGGGACGGCTTACATCCCTCTCTAGATGTCTCCTCTGACTCACCGACAAGATCCGACCAATCCTAAAGCTACTATGGAAAGCAGATGTATTCAGATGGGATGCTAAGTGCGAGGAACCATTCACCGCCATCAAGACGGCTGTTTCCTTAACATCCGTCATTGAGTATCCGACACCCAGTTGTGTCTTACTACTTTACCTGTTGTGTCTAACGATGCAATCAACACAACTTTGGTTTAGAAAGAGGGACAGTGTCTAGTCTACTTCACCGGTCGAGCTCTGCAAGGCCCGGAGTCGAGATACTAAGTGATCGAAAAGGCCGCCCTGGCCCTCCTCCACGCAGTAAGACGGTTAAGGTTGTACTTCCAGAGCCACCCAATCATTGTGAAGACCGATTGCCCTATTGGCAAAGTCTTCTGTAAACGTGAACTAGTCGGTCGGATAATAGCTTAGTCAGTAGAATTATCCAAATTTCTTCAATTTGAACTGAGAGGATTCATTGTCTCTCCGATTTTGCTTGCGAACTGCAGGATCTCGTCGCACCAACCAACCAGGAAGTAAGGGTGATGTTTATGGACGGGGCGTCAAACGAGAAAGGTAGCAAAGTTGGAGTCGTGTTGGAAAGCCCCTTAAGGGTCAGGATTGAGCAGTCGTTGCGTTTTGTATTCAAAATGTCTAATAACCAAGCCGAATATGAGGCTCTCATAGCCGGACTACGACCAACGCAAGATATGGGTGTGAAACACCTTTGATGTTTGAGTGATTCCCAACTAACTGTCAGCCAAATTAATGGTTAGTTCCAAGTCAACGACCCTTACTGCCAAAGTATTATCATACGTTCCTTGGCCTTAAGATGGTCGTGGGAGAAGTAGAGGTGGAGCACACCCCGAGACAAAAAAACTCGCGAGTCGACATATTATCAAAGCTGGCAACCAGGAAAGGCAAGGGCAAACACAACACAGTTGTATATTTAAATTTTCCCAATCTGAGTGTCTCGTTGGAGGAATGCCTATGCACAGAAACCGTTCCCGCTGATTAAAGATTACCCATAAAGTAGTATCTAATGTCGGATGCCAATGGAAATGATGAGGTGGGTGACAAGGAGGTCGCAAGGAAGGCAATGTGTTTTGTACTCGTCGGAGACGACTTGTATAAAAGAGGCTTCTTAAGTCCTCTTTTGCGTTGTGTCAATGATCAAGAGGCAGAATACGTGATGACCAAACTACATAATAGGGTATGCAGCATGCACAACGATCATCAGATGTTGGCCATTCGAGTACTTAGGGCGGGATAATATTGGCCTACTATACGCTAAGACTGTAGTCAATACATCAAAAGATGTTGAAGTTGTTAAGAGCACGATCCCTTAATCCAACAGCCGACCATCGAGTTGCAATCAATCAGCTCCCCATGGCCCTTTGCCAAATAGAGAATAGATATAGTCGGCCTTTCCCTCAAGGGCCGACCAGAAAAAGTTGTTACTTGTCGCGGTGGACTACTTCACAAAATGGATCGAAGCCGAGTCCCTAAAGAATATTATGACGAAGCAAGTACAAGGCTTTATTTGGAAGAACATAGTGTGCTGTTGCGGCGTGCCTCACACCATCATTTTCGATAACAGTTACCAATTCATCAACCGCAAGTTGGAAGAATTTCTTAAGGAGCTCGGCATAAATCATGTAACCAGCTCAGTAGAACATCCGCAAACCAACGGCCAAGCAGAGGCCGTCAACAAAGTAATCCTGGCACAATTAAAAAAAAGTTAGGGACGACAAAGGGAAGGTGGACTAAAAAGTTGTTAGAGGTTCTATTGGTATACCGATGCACTTCTCACATGACGACCGAGGAGTCACCGTTCAACTTGATACACGAGACTGATGTTATGCTACTAGTCGAGATAGGTGAGCCATCATTGCAAAGGAAATTCCAAGAGTGGAAATTGAATGAAGAGAGCTTCAAAATTGAGATTGATCTTCTCGACGAGTTGTGGGACAAATAAAGGAAGAAGCGAGTAAGCGGTGGTTGGCCAAAACATAAAACGACAGAATAAAACCAAGATCTTTTTACCAAGGTGACATAGTATAACAGATGATGGGTGACACATGAAAAGAGGTTGCTGAAGGCAGATTTGTCGCCAATTAGGAAGGTCTTTGATTCGCCCTGTCGAACGTGTTATAAATTAACTAGGAGGCTAGATTTCGCATTATAGCAGACCTAGGTCATTCTTCCAATGACCACTCGAACGTTCTCAATTACTAAAAATATAAAAAAGTAGCACGGTTGTTAGAGGTTCTATTGGTATACCAATGCACTTCTCACATGACGACCGAGGAGTCACCGTTCAACTTGATACACGAAACTGATGTTATGCTACTAGTCGAGATAGGTGAGCCATCATTGCGAAGGAAATTCCAAGAGTGGAAACTGAGTGAAGAGAGCTTCAAAATTGAGCTTGATCTTCTCGACGAGCTGTGAGACAAAGCGAGAATAAAGGAAGAAGTGAGTAAGCGGTGGTTGGCCAAAAAATATAATGACAAAATAAAACCAAGATCTTTTTACCAAGGTGACATGGTATAACAGATAATGGGTGACACATGAAAAGTGGTGGCTGAAGGCAGATTTGTCGCCAATTAGGAAGGTCTTTGATTGGCCCTGTCGAACGCATTTTAAATTAACTAGGAGGCTAGATTTTGCATTATAGCAGACCCAAGTCATTCTTCCAATGACCACTTGAACATTTTCAATTACTAAAAATATAAAAAAGTAGCACGGTGTGGAGGTGGTTGGCAAGTACGACACTTAAACAAAATAAACAAAAAGAAAAACGATTTAAGCAAAATAGAAAAGTTTACGTAATGAAAATCAACCCGATCTTCCTTCAGTTCTCCCTAATCCCTCACTGGTTCCTAAATAATATCCAAATTACATTTGTGGGTTAAACAGACTGGAATCCCTGCATCTATCTAATGTCCAGAACACTCCATCATTGCGGAGCATTTTATTGAACACCTAATTGCCAAACCAATGCAATCGCATGGTGAGCAACATCATCGGTTTGACTTGATTCCGATTTGGAAACTCCACAATACACTCCAATCAGACTATATTCAATCATTTACAGATTCAATTCAATCATTAAATTTAACAATCGAATTAAAATAGAAAATGAGTAGGGAATTGTAGAAAAACAACACAAAACACGAACCTAGGGTTAAACGGAAGCGAGATAACCTTTAGGGACCAGATTGAGTAAAAACCTTAGCTACTCATGGTGGAATGAACACACACAATAGCCAAAGATAGAAATGCATAAGTGAATGAAGACGAAAATAAAATTGCAAAAACTAACAATGATCCAAGAAGAAGAAACAAGCAAGTAAGAGAAATTGTATTTCAAAATTTGTCCCCCAAAACAATGTTGGCATTTGCCCCCTATGCTCACTATAACATTCAGATTTTAACCTAACCTAAGGTGGCCTAAGCCCACCTGTAAGTTGCCCTAATACACCAAAAATGCACAATTTGATCTCAACTAATTTGGGGGTAAAATGACCAAGTTATCCTCAATTGAATATTTCCGCTCATAGTATTGTCCAAATTCCGTACGCCAACTTAATGGCTGATTTTTCCACTGTATAGTCCGAATTTGGTCTTCGACCCTGTCATAATGTTTGTAGATCTTTGAGTTATCTACAAAACGACCTAAAGATCAAGTTAATCTGAGGTCTGTAGCAAAAGTTATGGACAAAATATGAAACATGCTCAAGTCTGAAAAATTTCCAAAAATTTCATCAAATTAAGTCAAACTTTCAATTAAGAACCAATAAGCCCAAAAACAGTAAAACGGTCAAAAACTTGTCATTATTCTTCTCACTACGCATTAGGAAAGTGTTTAAAATAAATACATATTAGTCCCTTCAGAATACAAGAAGTTCTATATAACGGTGCCTTCCGGTTGGAACATCTCGACGGTCAACCAATTCCTAGGATGTGGAATGTAAGGCATCTGAAATTTCATTTTAGTTAGATTTGATGTAACCGATGATGCACTCTTTCCTACCAACAATGTTTTTTCTAAGGGTTTTGGCCACGGAGATTTTAATGAGGGATGTAATATAAATGATGATCGGTGCAAGAAGCTTTCACACCCATGAATCCCTACCGTCTACTTTTCAAAAAATCCGAACACTCAAGGAAGGAGATTTTCATAAAAGCATGAATCCCTCCCGAACGTCATAAAGTAATCATACATAAGCAATTAACATAATTCAAGCACACCACACGAATAGTCATAGGACAATAATAAGTGCTCTAAATCGAATAATCGGATAACACGTAGAACATGAACGGAAGTAACCACAAACTCCGAAAGATAAACGAGCAAATGCTATAAAACGAACGCGAGTTAGCGATATAAAAGGCACATGAGCGTAATGTTCATAGCCATATAAAAGGCGCTTATAATCGCCGACTGTCACAAAAAAGCAGAGCCATCAGCGGTATATAACCTATCCGCTATACAAAAAATTAAGTCCATTAGATCAATCAGGTGGACGTGACGCCAACGACGTTCACATATGGAGACTTCTCTTTCGCTGCACTGACCATTCCCTCTTCGGCCTCCTCTAGTATGCCTTCGAGATCTATGAGCTTTCCTTTGTAAATCGCTTCCTAGTATCAAATTTGCCTTTATTCAGAGGATTTTGGTATAAGTAAGTGGTCTGGTCCAAAGCTTTGGAGAATCCCTGGTCATGTTGCTCGATGACATAGTCTTGACACTCTTGAAGTTCCTTCTTCAGACGGCTGCGCTCTTGACCTTCCTTATTTAATTGGTCTTTTAAAGCACTCAACTCTAGTTGAATGGATGATACGCGAGAGGAGGGCTCTTTCTCTTGACGCTCAGCTAAAGCACATCGCTCCTGCCATGTTGCCACCTCAGCCTTGCACTTATAAGATTGGTCTAGAAGGATCACATTCTCATAAACGAGGACTTTGTTCTGAATCCCAGAGTTTTTTGTTTGCAACCAGTGTTGTCTAAAGGGCAGAGGCCCACTCGGCTACCTAAGCCTTCAACGAATCGACATTTGCAGAACTTTTTCTGATTAAGGCAACTCCCATACTCCGCCCGACAAGAAGAGTACGCGAGTAAAGCTCTAGGAAGGCATTGTTTAAATGCTTAGGGGACGAAGACACATATGGTTCCTTCTCAGAGTCACTCAACTCCAGCATGACCCGATTCGAGATCATGATGTGGCGGTTCAAGAAATCCATTGCAGCTGAGCAATCGGCAAAGGTGGTGGATGACAGAGACGCTTGGCTGAAAGATGTGAGGATGAGCGGTCCGAGTTCCTCTTGGAAGATCAATGTTCTTTTGATTTCTTTTTCTTGTGGCAAGAACCCGAACCAGAGAGGGGCCGTTGATCCAAGGGTATGGCGATTGTCACAGGATTCTTCGCCTTCGACACAAGATTAACAACGACCTTGCCTTTATCCCCTAAGCCACCAATGCAATCCCCTTTGTCTGTCGGCTCAGCCACATCTTTTCCCTTATCAGATAGAGTCGCCTACCTTTCAGGATGTCCTTGAAGAACTTGTTGTTTCCCGGTGGACCCATGCTAATGATGATCTCTGCATCAAACACAGGCGTAAATGTCAACCGCCCAGAAAGAAATACAAGACTAAAACGAGAAAACATACCAAGGATGTCACAACTCTAATTCCTCGATGAAAAAGTGTCGAGGAAACTTCGGGTGGAAATTCGATGGAGAAGTTGGTCAAGAATGGAAATAGCTGTCAGGTCCTCGTCCGTCATCTTCGACTGTGGAAAAACTCCATAACGTGTGGGCTACCTAGTCCAATAAAGGGGAATCTTGGGCTCTCTATCACTAAAAACATACGATAAACCCTCATCCTCAACCAAGACCTTAAAAAACCCTTTTTAAAATCTTTATAAGATGATGTGTACGGATCGGGTAAGCGGTACTTAGATTGACTCACTAAAGACAGTCATCCGATCGTCTTCCCCGAACGGGTGCAATAAGACGGACGACGTAGCCATCAGCCTCAAAGCCGAACATAATAAATGAAAAGCCCGAAGATAGACCCAGTTATTTGAGTGGAGTTGTGATGGAGCTACATTCAGAGCCTTCAGATCCCCATCGCAAACTCATCCAATGGAAGGTGGACAGAAGCGCCCGGACTACTCTAGAATACATGTATAAGAATTCTATGGTAGATGACCCCCGACTGTGGTATACGCAATCGGAGGCAGAACACCGACGAAGCGACAGGGTGTGGTTGGGAATGGATATGTCTAAAATATCTACACTATCTACAAACCGCCTTAAAGCGGAGGACGTCCTAAATATAGACACAGTTTTCCTACCATAAGAGAACCCAATCATCTATTAGAGGGGCGACTTCGCCAGCACCCTCACCTACGTTGCTATGTACAGGAAAAACTCAATGATTCTAGCCTCGTGTTCAATCCTAATCGATTCGCTAGTAGGACCAGAAGATGATTCGCTATGTAAGGAGCCACCAATAGAATTAACCTATTTCCTGCCTAAAATGGCTTGCTTGATGAGAGAAACGGATCCACCCAAAGACTTCGTGGCCGAGAACGTATCGGAACCGAAAGACATTATTTACCTTGGAAAAGAACAACGTGAGACGAGAGGCAGGCAAAGAGAATGCTTCAAGAAATTACAACAGTGAAAACCCAAAAGCCGCAACCATGGTATATAAAGGGAAACGTCAACAGTACAACAATCGACGCCCACCGTTTGATTCAGATCTCAACAATAACTCAGATTGCTCCAACTTTCACATCAGCATAATAAACGAGGTAACTTTTTATTCAAATTTCCCTCCAAAATGCATCATGCATGTACTTTAGAAAGCCGCCGCCGAATCAACAACATCAGGGACGTATGCCATGATCCATCCTTCACAGGGTTGTCGTTGTGGCCACGACAATCCAGTCCTCTTCAGAACTCAGAGTTCTTCGAAGACTTGGGGGCATAATGTACTATGGCAAGAAGACCGCCAAGTCTCCCCGATCGACTACGTGCCAACCATGATGCACGTACTCCCAACTGGTCCTTCAAGTTGGTTTGCCCGACTATAAAACATCCATTCCTGACCGGCATCTCGGTAGAACGCTCTAGAAGACTTCACCTACCAAACCGGTCGGTCATAATGGTCGACCGCGCATATGTCGCAACAACAACGAAATAGATAGTTGGGGTCAACAAAAAGAACCACACCCTAAGCATGATTACAGACGTAATTAAAGGAGACTAACACATGGCCCTTGGGCCATAAAGGCAGGCCCAAATGCAAGCCTATAAATAGGCCCATCCAAAGAGAAAGGTAATGTTAATCTGATCCCTGAATCCCACCTATACTCGAACTTTATACTAACTTGAGTGTCGGAGTGTATGCAGGAACTCTACTTGGGACGGTGACCGAGAAGTAGATGGATGATGGTTGAGGATCCGGAAGTGAGAAGGAGCGAACGTGAGCACTACAGTTGGGAAGGAGTACGGGTCCTTGTGATAACACTTAGCATGGAAGGTTTGGGGTTTGATTCTCACCATCATTGTTTGTTTTATTTTTTTCACTTATATTATAATAAAATTAAAAGTTATAATAATAATCAAAATAAATTTATAAATAATAATAATATTAGAAATAACAATTTATTTTTTAAATAATTGACAATCTTATAATTCCACCTACTACAAACTCATCAATCACATTCAATAAATTACTTATATTTCATTTTCATTTATTTTTAATTACAAAGATAAATTTATAATTTTATCAATTAAAAAATTAAAATATCAATCATATCTATCACATTACTATAAACTTTTTCTTCAAATCTCATGTCCAACCTTCTACCCAAGTTCATCTTAAAATGTATTTCTCAAATTTATTCAAATTCATCTATCCACTTAAATAAAACATTAAAATTTAATTTTGAAGGTTAAATTTTGAGAGGATTTTTTTTTTTTCAATCGAGGATGGAGGAGAAGAAGGCCTCCAATAAAAAAAAAGAATATAAAATAAATATAAATATATTTTTGTAGGGGATTTTTTTTTAAATATTTTAAAACTTATCGTGTATATAATTTAAATATTTTAAAATTTTAGTAAAGAAATATTCAAAATTATGTAAAGTGGAGTTTAATTTGATTGTGTAAAAATTAAAATATTTTAAAATTTTAAAATAAAAGGTTTTGTGGATGTTTAATGTCATCGGTGAATTAAAATTTGAAATTTAAAAAAAACTACCGTTGGAAATATAAAATGAATAAACATAAATGTAATGTAATTTTTATATTTAAAAAACGAAAAAATAAAAGAAAAACGTTTTGTAGTAAGAGAATTTGTTAAAAATTAACTTAAAATCTGAGAAGGCTTTTTGGTAATTTGAACGAGACAGGGTGGGAAGTAAAAAATTATGTAAGGGAAAATTATGTATTTTTTAAAATTTATTTTAAACTAAAGTTGGAATTATTCATTGCTTTAAAATGAAAATGAACTAATAATATAAAAATAATTGAATAAATTTTTTGAAAGAATAATAAAATGAAAAAATATTTTATAAGATTTTTGAAATAATTAATTATAATGGAGAAATAAATTATAATTTATTTTTTTATATGTTTAAAATAAAATTGAATTGGGAAGAATAAATATGTTTTGGAATTAAATTTTTTATTTTTAGTTTGCTAAAAAAATATCAAAATAAATAATAGAAAAAGGAAATAAAAATGTTGGTGCATTTTCAAAAATAAATATTAATTCAACGGTTTAATAAATTAGAAATAAAAGTTAATTTATTCATTGTTAATACGTATGTCATGATAAATTAGTTAGTAAATAAGTGTATCATTTGATTTAATAAAATAAAAATGTATTTATTATAATTTTAAAATGTAAAATTAAAAAAATAATTGATAATTGGAATGAAAGATGTTGTAAATAAAAAATTAGTTATATCTATATCTATATATATATATATATACTAAAGTATAATATCAAATATTATGTAATAATATTTGGTTATAAATTTATACAAGATAAAAATGTAGAGAGGAACTGAATATGTAGCGATTAACTACTTATATTAGTTAAAGTTAAAGACAATACATGACATAAATATAATCGCTGTGAAAACATCAATAACTTAGAAAAGTGTAGATCTTGTTTTGTTCATATATAAGTATTATAGGTCTTGAGTTAATTTTTTTTTGTAAATTTTTGTTTGGACAAACCGTTCAATTTTTTTTAATTGAATTTTCAAGTTTTACACTTGGATTAAAAACTTTTCAACTATTAGTCATATCATTTGTTGAAGGTAAATATTATTTTGTATTTTGAACAGTATTTATATTGTAGTATTTATGATATGCTGTAAAATAACTTATTGAAAGAAAAATTATGAAAAATTGATAATCTTTTAAGGTGGACACTTGTTTTAAGTAGATCCTAATACATATGCAATATATACATCTAACACAATTCCACAATGAACATTGCAATTCTTCTATTCCTTTCCAAATAAGTACACAATTCACAATTTGAATTTACTAATTGCCATAACAGAAGGAGCCACTATCAACAATGCAATTCACCACGTGATAGATATTGCCGTCACTGTAAAACTAGTAAAAGTAACATATTTTCATTTTATTAAAGTTGTTGTTTACAAAATTTAACTTATGAATAAAGAACTCAGTGACTTATTAAACCCTAATTCTAATTTGAATTAAATAAAAAAAGAATTAACACAAGTTTTCCTTATGCAAATTAAGCATTCACATACCGCATTCATTTCATCTTAACAACTCGTAACTAACTCCATTAAGTATGAACATAGACATGACATTCATATTAATTAAAACATTAAGCATGAACCAGTAAAAACATTAAGCACAGAAATAAAATGATGAAGAGTTAAGAAACGAAGAGAGCAAAAGTAACACCACCGCTAAGCTTCATTACAATATGAATCGCCTTTCCCAAAAATAGAGAATAAAGAACTGTACGTTTATATATTTGCCTCATCTCTCTTTCTCTCTAACAGGTGGCTAGACCTAAATAAGTGTTCCACACTAAATCTGATGGGCCCAAACTTATTCAATTATGGTACAATATAAAAATTAAAAATAAAAACGGATGATAGCTCCTCTTCAATTTCAGAATTAATTTCCAAGTCCAATAAAATTTCGAAATTGCCCTGAAAATAATAATAATAATAATAATAATAATAATAATAATAATAATAATAATATAATTAGCTCACAAAATCCGAATTAAGTAAAATTATGAATTTATGGTAAATGAAGCCCAAATAGTAAAATTGAAAAAATAATAGGTAGTTAAACACAAATCACTACATATACATAAAGACAAGTAAATAGAAAAAATAATGACTCATCAATCCTTTTTACATTATTAATTCTTTTTCATTTAAATAAACTATAATTATAACTTTTTTTACTTTTTCTTATTTTTTAAATATAACATTTTTTTCACTTTTTCTTATTTTTTAAATATAAAATTAAATATATTTCCAACTGCATTTTTAAAATTCTTTCAAATTTTTAATTCAGCAGTAATAATAAACATCCACAAAAGTTTTATATTTTCTTCTATTTTAAATTTTTAAAATATTTTAATTCTCTACCCAAACAAATTATATTTCACCTTACATAATTTTGTAATTTTTTAATAAAATTTTAAAATTTTTTAATTCTATACATCACCAAAATTTAAAATATGTATATTTTTTCCCCAAATCTATTTTAATTTTTACAGATTTTTTACTTACAGAAATATGCACTGAAGACCCCTTCTCCCCCTCCACCGAAAAAAATAAAATAAAACTCTTAGCAATATCTGGCCTTAAACCAAAATAAAATAAAATATGCACCTGAGAAGCAAAATGTTATTGGAATTCGGTTCATAAAAGCCAAAATTCATTCTACTAGAACAAACCTTTGCTTCCAATAAATGGCAATGTAGTGTGTATATGTAGGTCCCTTTGCTTCCAACTTTGGTGAGTTGTTCCAATAATAATTATCAAAGCACCATTTTTGCTTAGAAACATGTAGTGGCTCCTTCTATACCAATTTCATAGCAAAAACATGACAATGACAGACCACACTTTTATGACACACATATATATATTTTGGAGGACCACAATGCACATGTACACTTTCTAATAGTTCTAATAGCACTTGAAAATTTTGACACTGGGAAAATAATATAGGAAATTAATAATTGAAAACCTAATCATGAAAACATAAGTAGAAGGAGAGAACAGTGTCATCAAAATAAATGTGAATCAAAAGGACGTCCATTATAATTACAATTTGTGATGTGATTTCTTTTGTTATATTCATCTGACTTAGATTAAACATAATTATTTTAATAATGGTTATTTATATTTCAGATAATCCAAATGACCTTAAATTAATAATGTTGAATTAAATAATAGTGATGTGTAATTTTCCTTTTTGTAGAAAAACAAACTTATCGGAGGAAGTCAATAAAATGGCGTGTTGGAAAAAGAGTCTTGCCCTTCTCTACCTGCCAAACCCTACAGATGGCAAAAGAGAAATTGGGCTTTAGTGTGATTTGAAGCTGGATTATTTTGAAATTCATCATACAACTAAAACAAGAAAGATTCTTCCTCCACCCCCGTACCCTCTTCCTGCACACCCATATAATTTTTTTATTCCATAGCTGCCATTTATGAAATTACATAAATACTCCTATCTTAATAAAACCCCTCCCCTTCCCAACCGGATGATCAGGCCATCCGGATTATATTTTTTTGAAAATGAGAACCGAATGCACCCTCCATCTGGTTTACAGTTTTTTGAAATTGTGAACCGGATGGGGGGTGCATCCAGTTCTCATTTTCAAAAAAAATACAAACCGGACGACCTCATCCGGTTCTCAACCCAGCAGATCGAAAAATCTTCAAATTCGCCGTCGACAGCCCCCAAATCCCAAATCAACTACTCTAATCATCAATATCACCTACTAATTGCTAATAAACATCGTCCAAAGCTCTCCCCGATGTGCTAGTGAGTCAAATACTTCCTTCAGCCGTTTCGTTAGCTAGCCATCCCGTTAAGAGAACCTTCGTCCGGTTTAGGTAAGCCATTCGCGACTTCCGTTCGTTATTCAAAATCTTTCAATTAATACTTCATAGAAGCATTAGGTAACCAATTTGTGATGTTTATTAGCAATTAGTAGGTGATATTGATGATTAGAGTAGTTGATTTGGGATTTGGGGGGCTGTCGACGACGAATTTGAGGATTTTCCGATATGCTGGGTTGAGAACCGGATGGGGATGCACCTCCATCCGGTTCACAATTTCAAAAATTGATAAGGGTATTTATGTAATTTCATGAAGGGCAGTCATGAAATAAAAAAATTATATGGGAGTGCAGGAAGAGGGTATAGGGGTGCATGAAGAATTTGTCCTAAAACAATGGATGGAGTAATATTTTTGAAGAAAAAAAAATAGTTGAGCGAGACAAAATCTATTTGTATATTAGTAAATATAATGATTATAAATACTATAAAAATAATTCCAAAATCAATAAAATAGTGTTAAAGAAAATCTTTAGTGAAAAAAATTATTTATATTTCTTTTTTGATGTAATTAGCTAATGAGTTAGTGTTTTATAAATATTTATTTTATTTTCTCTTTCAATAAGGGCTGTAGTAACTTGTGAAAACAATCTTAATTGGTTAAACTTTATTATTAATTCTGTTTAAGATTAATTCACATATTTTGTTCATTTAAAAATCATATACTACCTAACGACTAGTATATGATTTTTAATTTAGTTATTATAGACAAAAAGGTGATGATTAAAAAATCAAATAGTATGGACTTTGGTTTTTTAAGATAAAGATAAAGATTATTTATATTAGAAATATATTAGAAATTGTATTAAACTCTTCTTAGAAACATAAAAAGATATAAGGGATGAAAATAAGACAAAACGATTATTTCATAATGTTTCTTTCAACATTGGAAAAGAAACATTTTTAAAAAAGTTTCTTTCAACATTGCAAAAGAAACATTTTTAAAAAAGTCTTATGGTGACTCTAGTACGTATGAGAAGTCTTCAACCTCCGAATAAAATTTGTTTTATGAGATAATTGTGTAATTTGCATATGATAAAAGATGTAACTACAACAAAACATTCTTAATAAACTTAATATAGTTCTTATGAAAGTGGTTTGAACTATACAAAACTATTTTATAATGAGATTTACACTTACTTATATATTATTATTTAATCATATATTTAGACAACGTAAAATCTCTAACGTGCCTTCTCATGTTGAGGGCATCAAGTGTTCACGTTGAGGACATTAGACATGTGAATATATCAATTTTTTGATGTTTGGTTTTAACATAAATGAGAGTGCATTTTGGTCCTATCTTAACCCTATAAAATCAGTTTCGTAAAGTAAGGTTTACACTCACCTATATACTATTATTTAATAATCTCTCTAGATAATATGGTATCTCCAACAATATTCACAATCCAATTGTGTTTTATTTGAATTAAATTTGATAAAGAAGTACCAACATTAATATTTTTTCCTTTTCTACCAAAAATTTGAAATGCTACTACCACAACAATGAGTAGTTTGAAAACAAGTAATAAGTTGAAATTTGATGATGTTTGTGATCTGGTTCTCAGTAAAATGATATGATAGAGTTAGATAAATCATCAACCTTTTCAACTTTGCAGATAAAGTTAAGAGGAAAAAGTTTAAACAAATGTATGGATGTGAAATAAAAATATCATAAGATGTCCAAATCTAGGAATTATTGAAGTTCTCACAATTCAAAAGATTGAGTGTTGAAACTGTGGTAAGACCAAACATTACAAAAGTTAGTGAATGATTACATTAAAAAGTTAAGAGGTGAAAGGTAGAGGCAAATGTTATCTCCACCTTAGAAGGACACGATGCATTAATATGTTCTTTAGAGAGCAAAGAAGAATTTTGGGTGTTAAATTCTAGAGCATCTTTGCATGTTACTCTATAAAGAGAACTCTTTGAGAAATATGTCCCAATATTCTTGAAAATATTTACCTTAATAATGAACAATCTTGTGATATTATTGTCAAAGATGTGGTGAAAAATAATTTTAAACTCATCTGTTTAGGAATTGAAAAATGTTAAACATATATTGAATTTAATAAATAACTTAATCTTAGTAGGTCAATAGGCCAATGATGTACACAATCTTTCACAATAATCATTTGAAGATTTCAAAGGATGTAATGACAATAGTTTGTAGTAATAAGAACATTACTATTTACATGTCAACAATAACCATTTTAAGATTTCTTGTGGTTTTGATATGTTTTCATAAGATATCTACTAGGAATTAAAAATAAACGTTTCTACCTTATTTAGGAAGATTTAAAATACAAGGCCACAAACTTTTAAGGTGAAGTTGGTCATTAAAGAAGAATCATTACTATATTTTCACTATTGGTAATACAATTGTTAGTTGGAAGTTAAGAATACAGAACATTGTTGCTTTATCTAGTAAAGAGTTTTTATATATGACTTTCAATTAATAGAGATGGGAATCATCCAGGAAAGAAAGTGTTTTCCATTGTGATAATCAAAATGAAATACATATAACAAAATGCATTAGCTTAAGATATCACTTTATCATATCTTTGCTTGAGGATGAAATGTTAACATTGGGAAAGATTCAAGTAGGAATCTAGCATGTTAACAAAGGTGGTGAGAATTAGCTAACTAAGTTGTGCTCAACTTTAGTTAACTTGTTGGAATAAGAAACTAGAAAAGATTGTTGCATTGATTAAGATATGAAAATAAATTGTTACATCATCAACAAGATGAAAGTATCCCTCAACAACATCCCCAATCAACAAAATCAACTAAAATATTGTCAACAAGATGCTAAAATCCTTAGCCTTATCCTCAATTCATAGTGTAATTGTCACCATTTTGTAAGAAAAGTTCATTTAATGAATGTCTCTACCTATCCAAGCTTGATATATATATATATATATATATATTCTTTAGCTTCTCACCACCACCTATTGCTTTAATCCATGAAATCAAAACATCAATAAAGTTAAAATATCTCCTATACTTAATGGCCTAATATGTTTAATATTTCGTCACTTAGACCCATACTTTTCACACAAACTGATAATAAGTTATGTAGTCACACATTCACAAGGGATCACATATAATATAAATATCATCATCATATATATCTCACCCCATATATAAAAGCAATTATCTCACCTTTATCAAATCCATCATGTCATACATTTATTTATATAATTAATTACATCAATTTATACATCATAATCAACATACAATTTAATACATGTATAAAAACAACAATATATAACAACCTAATATAGTCATATGTTGGTTAATCAAGCTCCTCTCATTTAAGGAATGTGACTTTTCATAATTGAGAATAGATTTTCTCATTTAAGTGACAATATACGGCTTGAGCAAGATACTTTTAGAGAGCAGAATTAATTTATTTTCTTCTCACTCAAACATCCAATATCATGCTTAAACACTCATTGCTTTAATGACCTCCAAATGTTAGAGAAATATATTTATATTGTTATTTTTCCCAACGAGTTTCAGAGCTTCAACCACCACTTTACTGGCACTTGAGCGACCACAAACTACTTGAGTGCCCTGTCGTATCTACATCATTCTCCAAGACTCTAAAACCTTTGCATACTGTCACTAACCTTTCTTGAGTGAAAACCTTAATGAGAAAGATTTGTTTTAGCTCTTGCTGAGGTTGTAAGATGTCGCTTGAGCTAAAAACTCAATCACTTAAACTTTTACACTATCATTTGTGTGATATTGGTTAATATAAATTATACACAATTTAGACTGTTTGAGTAATACTTAAACAATATTTAATCCAAAAACACAATTATTAGCTCAATCTCTTATTAAACATAATTAATATTAAATACAGTTCCTATTATTTCAAAATCATATTCTAAGATGTACATACACTAATTATACACAAATTATATATATTAATCAAAATACAATATACTTCACACATTTAACAATCTAAAACATTAATTAAATGTAAATATTAACTCTTCTTGCCTAGATATGACATGTCTACTGCTTAAAGTTTATTTTATTCATTAATATCTAAGTAAACTATCTAAATTATTAATCCTTATAACAACAATATCACTCTTAAAAAAAAACACTCAAAGGGAAAAAATATTTTTTCTTTTAGAAAATGATAAAGTTACTCAAATCTCAAAACTGATTAAGTTATGTTGTTCCTTGTTTACTAACTCTTCGATAGTGCAATTTGACAATATAAGAGCAATTAAATTTTTCTCCAACGTGGAGAGAGTTTATAAAAGTCGAGAAGATCAAATTACGGATGAGATAAAAAATAAATATTTAATTATATTTATATACTTTATATATTTTATTTTCTTTAGAATTTATTTTAAATAAGACTCATATATGAAAGGATATAATTATTTTCTGATGAAATCTATCTTATCCCATCCACAAACATTGTAATCTTAACTTGGATGCATGTTCAAATAAAGTCCAATTTTCAATATAGTGAAAGAAAAAAAATATTTTTCTTTTCCACTTTGATATTCCACAGAGAAGAAAGTTATGCCTTTATTATTTATACATTATGAGATAAGTTTGACTTGACCAGTCCAGATTTTACTGCTATTTTGACTTCGTGTGTAAGTTTGTCCAACTTTTCCACTAAAAAATTCACATAAAAACACTAAACTACTTCTGTATTTCCCACGTGTAATATCTTGGATCTCTTTCCTTTACTTTATTCTCATTGTTTCTCTATTTTGTCTTTGTGATCCAGTTAATGAAAATATAAAATTATATTTTCACAGCTCTGTGATTTAGATTAATCTTAGAAGAGCCTCGTATATATTTCCTCATTATTAATATTTTTAACAGTTTCGTTCAAGTATCTTTGACTATTTTCTCTTATTTCCTCCAATCATTCAACAAGACGTTGATGCAGAAGAAATTTATATGCATTCAACTTTTTCTATTTTTTTTTTCCAAAGTTTCACATTCAAATCTCCCAAGTTTTGATGAGCAAATGACTCCAGCAAACTACAAAAGAATAACCCAAAGTTGAAAAGCAGTGTCATCGATTAGTTCCACGCATAGTTCTTTAGTAATGTCTTATCACTAAAAAATTAGTAAATATCTTAACTAATTATTATCTGATATTTAATTAAATGCTATATTTAGTAAGAATAGTTGAAAAGTTATTAATAGTTAAGTTTTTACAGCTGTTAAATGAAAATTACTTAGATAATTTATTGAATTATAATTGTTTGATAAAATTATCTTTTGAAATAATTAATAATGTAAAATTGCAAACATAAAAGTAAGCATGTTTATATGATATTTTTTTATATAATTTTATTTTTTATTAATAATTTTTTGAGCTTATATAATTTAGTTTTGTAATTTCTATATTTTTTCATATTTAATATTTTACTACTATTATAATAGACTATCTTACAATATTTCTTTTCAACCAAATTTAAAAATACAAAAAAAGCACTCAAGGGAACGTCATATTTTTATTATAATTATTTGTGTAAAATTTAAAATATCTTAAAATACAATAAAAGTTACCTTATATATATATATATATATATATATATATATATATTTAAAAATGATAGAACATAAATTTAATAAGTATTCTAAAGATAAAAGAATATAAAAGTTTAAAAGCCAACATTTCAAAAAAAAAAATTACTAAATATTGTGTCAAACATGATTTGCAATCTCAAACAAATTTTTTAATTAGTGAAAAAAATAAAGTAGCTAAAAACATATACTAATTCTTCTTCACTACCACGAAACTCATGCCATGTCTGGGTAAATTAATTATCAAAATCTAACATTATTAGACATGTTCACAAGTGAATATTGGATGAGTATTAGAAATAAATGTAGAAGTTGCAGTGCTTGAGTGTTATTCAACCTTTGTGTGCCGACCGAGCATCATGGCAGGAAACACGATGAATTGGTGTGTGTGTCCACTTTTTCTTCACCAAACAACCCTTTAATGTTGTTTTATATACACATGCTATGCACTCACCATATTTATTCATGGTTTGGAAATGTTATAATTACCTTAACCATTCATAATTTGAATACTAATTTTGGAAGTATTAGTCTCTCTAAATCATAAATATGTTTTTTAGTATTATAATCATTTATCTTAATTTTTTTTTATAAATTTTACAAAAATTAATAATAAAAGAAAAGAGAACATTTTGAAAGATAAAATTGTAAAAGACTAATAAGTAGCTCGCCCATGACAATACAGATTTTGATTTCTCTTTTAGTTTTATTTGATATAGATGCTTAAAAAGGATTAATACTTTAAAATAAATATGTGAAACAAATAAGAATATCCATACTTTATAAATTAGATATTTTTTTTATATCAAGCATAAAGCAGCTGAAATGTTTTATTGTTTTTGTGTTGGTTCAACTAATTATAAAGTGGCAAAGTAAAGTCAAGTTCAAATTGTAAAAGGCATGGGCACTAAATTAGACCCACCATTTTGCCTCAACTAGTGCCTAGCTTTGACTTGCTAAAACCAGTTTCTCTCAATTTACTCCACCTACTATCTACTAAGTTTGTGTGGATTAGGCTGTTATATATACAATTTGTTTTAAAAATAATATATATATATATATATATATATATATATATATATATATATATATATATTTGAAATATATTTATCATTTTATAAAACAAGTCAATCCGTAAGTCTCTGATATATTCAAATAACTTAAGTGTTAATTGTTATCCATTGATTTGTAACTTTTTATATTAAAATGTAAAAATATTATCAAAATTAAAACACAGAATTATCATTTTGGAAAGACTTTAGATAATTATCACTCTTATCCGAAATATTTTTGTCTTAAAGTAAAAATTAGACTAATTTTTTTTACTAAAACTTTAAAAGTTAGTTTATTTTCAAAAGAAATAATGAGAATAGGAATTTCTATATAAGATAATGAAAATTGTTTAACACCCTAAACTATAATTTCATCCAAAGTATTAATTATTCGAGGTAGTAATTATCGTTCTAACGACCTAATTTTTTATAGAAAAGATAATATTCGTAGAGAATATTTTTGAGAGGAAATTGTTTTAAAAAGATATAATTACGTTAACATGATTTTTGGTTTTTTTTATTGAGTAAAACAATTCAGAAAACAAATTAGATTTCACGATTCAAATTTCAACTCAAAAGTAATAACTTTATCTATCTAAGAAGACAAATTTCAACTCAAAAGTAATAACTTTATGTATCTAAGAAGTCGGAGAGAAATATTTGTACTAGTCTAACATATACAATTTGTAAAATATAACTATAACTTTATAATCCGATTTAACCATTCTAAATTCAATATTTCGTTCTAAGTAAATAAATCACTATTACAATCAAATCAATTTAAACACTTTAAAGTATAACATTACAAGAAAAAAATATTCAAAAACTAATTTTTAGCTATCAAATAAAATTGTTACTAATTATGATTAAAAAAAATCATCAAATTAAGTTTTTGTTGCTAAATAACTACAAAATATAAGTAATGATTGTATTTAACAACTAATTAAGTCAAGATAATTGGTATATAACATTAACTACCAAGGTTTTAGCCACTTATACCATTATATTCTAAATTAGTCTTTAACTTAATTAGATACCAATTTAGAATCTAATTGTTTAAGTGACTAAAACCTTGATAGCTAATGTTAGATACCAATTATCTTGACTTAATTAGTTATTAAATTCAATTATTACTTTTATTTTGTAGTTATTTAGCAACCAAAACCTAATTTGGTGATTATTTTAGTCACAATCAACAACCAGTTTATTTGGTAGGTGAAAATTGATCTCTAAATAACTTTTTTCTTGTAGTATAATATGAGCAATTCATTATAAATAATGCTCCACAAAGTTAAATCAAATTCAAATTAATTTTCCTTATATGACAATTATAGAAAGTTAAAAATGTAAAAAGAAAAACACTTTAGAATGTAGGGATATTAACAATCCTTAGAAGAAAAAAAATATATTTTTTTTGGAATTAAAAATAATAAACACTAGTGAGTAGTAGCAGTAGTATAATATCAAGTGCAAATGATACAACTATGTAGATAGAAAAAGAAATAAATTTGCAAGCCACAAGGAAGAAGAAGATGGTGGTCTCCTGAGAGGTAACGATCTCATAGGAGAAGAAGAATGAATAAGAAAAGTCAGGCAGAGAGAGAATATCATAAAAGGAATAATTCAGAAGGAAGATGACAATACCACAATTTTCTATGCCAAAAAATGTTCCAACCTCTTGCTAAAAGGCCTTCTACGATTACTCCTTCTTAAGCCCTCAATTATTGTGCTTGACACATGTCCCTTTGTTGTAACTAACTTTTCACTTGCATCATTTCCCATTTACTACTCCACTCATGCTGCCAAAATTAATTCATTACGTATCACCCTTGCTCATTACATTACCCTCCCCATCAACTTCAAATTTGTCCGCAAGGTTGTATTCCGAGTATGCTGCATCAAACTCTTCTGCTGTTTCCCAAGTATTTGGAGCATCTTGACCTTCACCCCATTGGACTTGTACTTGATGCAACTCCTTATTTCCTTGTAGAGGTAAAGGGAAGTATTGTTGTGATTGGTCTCCCTTGAATTTCTTTAATAGTGAAATGTGGAACACATTGCCTATCTTGCCTTCTTTTGGTAACTGTATTTTATAAGCCACAGGGCTGAGCTTTTAATAATTGGAAAAGGGCCAAAATATCACATTCCAAGTTTCTAATTCTTTTGCAATGCCACTGAATGTTGTCTATAGGGTTCTAGTTTGACCAAAACTAATTCCCCTTCATTAAAATTAGTTGCTCTTTTATGCTTATCAACAAATAGATTCATATAATGCTGAGCTCTATTCACATTAACCTTGAGTTGCTCCAATAGTTGATCCCTTGTTGTCAACATTTGCTGCAATTTTTTTTCATCTTTGGGAACTAATGCATACTTCATTAATACTAGTGGACCCCTTCCATAAAAAGCCTTATATGAGAACATCTTAATGCTGTTATGGAAGGTGGTATTGTACCAATATTGAGTCTATGGAAGGATTGAAAACTAGTTTTTGGGATTATCAAAGCAATATTATCTTAGGTACATCTAAAGTGTTTTATTCATAACTTTACTCTAGTAATCAATTTGGGGATTGTAGCTCGAGCTCATAGCTAGAGTGGTGTCTTGAGACTTGAAAAGTCGTTTCCAAAATTTATTAATGAATACTTTATCCCTATCAGAGATAATTTGCTTCAAAAGCCCATGTAACTTAATCACATGTGAGAAAAAAATTCTCAACAACTTCTTTGTAGTTGAAATCATGTTTCAAGGGAATAAAATGAGCGAACTTTGATAGCTAATCAATCACAACTATAATTACTGAGAATCCATGTGATGGAGTCAAGGAAGTAATGAAGTCTATGTGAATTTCGTCCCATATTTGAGAAGGTACAGGAAGTGGCTACAATAGTCATGTAGGGAATCTGGGTTCCACCTTGGCTTGTTGATAGATGCTGCAATCCGATACATATTCCTTAACATGCTTCTGCATGTTTGGCCAATAAAATGTTGAAGAAATTCTCTCCATTGTCTTTGCAATCCCTGAATGTCCTCCTATCAAGTTGTCATGGTACTCTTTCAAAATTAATGGAATTAATGAGTTTTTAGGAGGAACTACCACTATTTTTTTCCACAACAAAATCCCATTGTTGCAGATATAATTCTCATCAATCTACTCCTTGTTTATACACTTTAGCAGAGTATGTTGTAGGTTGTCATCCTTTGTCATGTCATCTTTTAATTGTTGAAGCCAATCCAATTTAGGATGTGACCAAGCCGCATAAAAGCACCTTGATAAAGCATCAACAACCCTTAGGTTTGTATTGGATTTTGAAATCAAATCCCAAAATTTGTGTAACAATTTTTGTTGTTCCGGGGTGCTTAAGCTCTTCTCCAATAATGCCTTCAAACTTTGTTGATAATTCCCTTGTGTATGTAGATTGACATTGCATCATGGGAGACATTTTCTTAGAAAGTAAGCAATATGGTGTTTTCATTGACTCAAAACCGTACCTACCTGAATGCTTAAAGCATATGTTTCAATTTCGAAAGGAGTTCAAGTTTTGATGTGATTTCTCTCTTCAAGTTTTAGAAGGCTTCCTCTACTGTTACATTCCAAACAAAAGACATCCTTTTTAAGTAAATTAGTTAAAGGTGTTGTAATAGATTCATAACCTTTTATGATTGTCGATAATAACCAATAATGCCCAAGAATTCCCGTAATTGTTTTAGGTTATTAAGCGAATGCCACTTACTCATTGCTCTAACTTTTTCGTTTAGGGTTTTCCTTTTCTGTGTGTACTCCACCAACAAAAAATGTATGTCCTAAATAATCAATCTTATGGACAACAAAAAGGCATTTTGAGTATTTAACATAAAGAGATTTCTTCTGCAGCACTAGCAACATAGTTTCTAGAGCCTTCCAACTCGAGCTATATGCCAAAATATCATCAAAGAAGACTAATACAAATATCCTTAAGTAGGGTCTAAAAACATCATTCATCAGGAATATGGTAGGGACATTTGTTAAACTAAAGAGCATAACTAGCCATTCGTAATGCTCTTGATGGGTTTTAAAAGTTATTTTTTTCTATCTTTTGATTTAACTAAAATCTGATAGTAACCAGATCTTAAATTAAGATTTGAGAAAATTATGGAACCAAATAATTCATCTAGTAACTCGTCAACTGTAGGGATAAGGAAACTATCTTTTACTGTGATATTATTCGATGTCCTATAACATATAAAATCTTCAACTACCATCTTTCTTTTTCACTAGTAAGATTGGAGATGAAAATGGCTCTTACTTGGTTTGATGAGTCCCTCTTCAAGCTTTTGCTGAACCATGACTTCAATTTGTTCTTTTTGAGAATGAGGATACTTGTAAGGTCTAACTGTAACTGGTTGTGCGCCTTCCATTAAAGGGATCAGTGATCATGGATTCTCTTTAGTGGTAACTCTGAGGGAACTTCAAAAACTATAACATATATGTGGATCAAAAGAGCTAATTCTATTTCCATTTGTTGGGAAGAATTCAACTAGTCAATCGACATTGATTGTTGTGATTCTTCTTTAACAACATTGTCTTGCAACTGAATGGTTTAAGCTTCAACTAGTGAATTTGTATGTAGCATCCTTTTTATGTGATTAAACTAGACTTTTTTTGGGCCTTTATTGAAGTACATAAACTTGTGGTACCATCACTGTATGACCCTGCTTATTCACCTCTAAGGCAGAAATGCATCCTTCAACTGTCATCATCCTAAAATTCCCTATCATCACTGTAAATTCAGGTGTTGGTTCAATAAGGAGATCAAGAAATTCAGTTACTCTTGGTTGAATAAAAATATCTAAGCTACCTCCATCAATCAATACTTGGACCTCATGCCTTTGTATCGATTGTATTATTGTCACCCTATCAGTAACTATTCATCACATTATATGACAATTATTGTTCAATGACCTACTGCTCAAGTTGTTTCATAAGTTTCCCTTGTGAAGGTTCTACAACTTCACCTTCCATCACATTTCCATTAATCCCAACTTGCTCCTCATTTGTCTCCTTTAATTACAATATCATGAAATGTCGATTTCAAAATTTATGAGATGTTGAGAATTTATCATCACACCAAAAACACTAGTCTTTTTCCCTGCGACATTGTAGCTCTACTGCTGAAAGCCTCTTAACATTGTTTATATTGGGGTTAATTATGGGTTTAGAAGGTAGTGTAAGTAGAAGTGGAGGAAGGTTTTCACTTATGATTTAATCTTTACTGTTGAATTGGTAGTGGGTTGTAGGGTTGGTATCTTTGTGTTTTTGGGCCATGTGATGCTTGGAAGGTAGGAGAAGTTTATCTTTATATAGTCTTGCTAGACTCACCATAGGAATTAAGGACAAAGGACATTGAACTTCCACCTCTCTCTTGACATCAAGACGTAATTCACTGATAAAAGAATCTTTAAGAGCATCTGGTGGTTTTATACTAGCGCGATTTGCCAAGGCTACAAACTTTGCATAATAATATGTTATTGAACCATCATAGTTGGAATGTTGGGCTAATCGGAACTAAGGAATGGTGAAACTCGTCGTATGCATACCCGTGATGGCTACTTGCTCTTCTTTTGGAATGCAATAGTAATAAGAAAGTTGACCAATAACAAAAATCCATCCTAGTGCATCCTTGTCGTTAAATTTACGTAAATTGAAGTGTGGTTTCCCAATCTGTAACTAGTTTCACTATAATGCTCCTTCGTCTGGTCCTAAAGAAGAGTCATGCTTGTTGGAGATAAAACTTTGATTGAAGATTCTTAGCTGGTCTTGAATAGTCTAGATAATGGAGTCTTGCAGAGTTTTGAATCACCGCTCAATAATTTCCTTTAAACAAGCCAATGATGACCTCTATTCTTCAGCCTTAACTTCATACATTTCATAGAGCCTCTAAATGTCAGCCTCCATAGACTTCATCCTTGTGTTCTCAATCGCAACTTAATGAAAGCACCAATGTAAGGATATTAACAATCCTTAGAAGCAAAAAGTGTATATTTTCCTTTTGGAATTAAAAATAATGAACAATAGTGGGTAGTGGCAGTAGTACAATATCAAGTGCAAAAGTGTGTAGATAGAGAAAAGAAGAAATAAAGCTACAAGCCATGAAGAAGAAGAAGATGGTAGTCTCATTAGAGGTAACAATCTCATAGTAAAAGAAATAAAGCTGCAAGCCATGAGGAAGAAGAAGATGATGGTCTCATGAGAGGTAACAATCTCATAGGGGAAGAAAAATGAATTAGGAAAGGCAAGTAGAGAGAATGTCAAAATAGGAATATTTCAGAAGGAGGATGACAATACCACAATTTCCTATGGCTTAAAGTGCTCTACCTCTTGCTAAAAAGCCTTCTACGATTACTCCTTCTTAAACCCTTAATTACTGCATTACTTGAGACCTGTCCCTTTGTTGTAACTAATTTTTCACTCTCATCATTTTTTATTTCCTACTACAATTCATTCATCACTAGTATCACTTTTGTTGATGATATAAAAATTAATAAAATATTATTAGAACAATTATCGTCTTATCGAATTCGAGCTGGAACCTTCTGATGATATGACATTGACTTCAGGAAAGTCAAACTAAACCGAGTTGAAAGACCTTCAAAGACATCTATCTAAACTTTATGATTATGTTTTAAATGGAGATTCACTTGCAAAAGATTTTTCAACACTAAAATTAGTAAGAGAATAAAAATAATTATAAATTTAGTAATTCTGTATGAGATTCAATTAGTATTTCATTCGAAATGAAACTATATTTATATAGTTTTGTGCTTAATCCAAATACTTAATGTATATGGATATATAAATTTTGTCGATTTTGATTAAATTGTGTAATTTAGAATCTATAGGTGGTTATTAAAACTTTACGAATAATTAGAATATGTATTTGAATATTATGCTCATATTCTTTATTGATTTTGTTATTGTGTATGAGATGATTATTTCTTCGGATAATGACTAGTACTAATTATAGATAATGAATAGTACTAGTTATAACACAATTTGAATAATTAATTGAGAGAATAATATTTATGAATTGATAAAATTAATATAGATTTGAAACACGTAAAGATAACAATGTAAATTTTAAACACCTAATGATAAAAAGAAAAAGTTTGAAATATAGATATTTTATTTATAGTTATGGTTCGAAAATGGAGGGAGAAGTTGAAGAAGAGATGGTAGTAAGAGAGACTACTAAGAGTTGAAGTATAAAGAAAAAAGGAGAAGAAAGAAATAAATAAAGTCGGTTCTTACAAAATATAAGGAGCATTTGTTAACTTTCTTATATTGTACTTTATTTCAAATGACGTGGATGTTTTTGGTTGTTTGTTTGTTACTTTGATACATACAAGTACTTTGTCGTGTATCAATATTTTAATTTTAATATTATTATTTTATTATTTTTGGGAGATTTCTTCTTTGTTATGTGGTTCTCTATAACTTATTGAATATGTTTTCAATTATTTATTTATTTATTTAGTACTTTACTTATTTTAAATACTAAAATTCTTATATTTTATTTCTTTAAGAAAATATTAAACAAAAAATATAAATTAACTGGAACATTTTGTCAGTTGCAATCAATATTTAATTTCCTTAATTGATATTATATACAATTTACAAATCATAGCTGGGATAGTTTACATAAATTAAAGCATTTTTAGTATTTTTTGTAAATATAATTTTTTATTTTAATATTTTTTTAAAAATTGTTTAATTTTAAAATATGTTTTTAAGCTAAAAAAATTGACAAACAATATTAGCTTTCATTTTTTAAACTTTTATTATAGCCTTTTAACTTAAAAAGTAACTTTTAGTAAAACAAAAGCTACGTCATACATCTCCTAATAATATTTCTTGCAGTTATGTATATAAAAAAAACACCCTTAAATTTTTTTAATGTACTAATTTCCTTCAAAATATAAACCACTTCCATTATTCATTCAATTATGCATGTGTGTTTTTCTTATAATTTTAAATATTTCCTTTTGTTTGTTCTCCAAGTTGTACTATAACGGAAAAAAAGACATACTTATAAATGTTCTTATATACATTAAAAAAACATAGTTGAAATACGACAGTAATACAAAATAAATGTGCTCTTATATATACATTAAAAAATTAAATTAAATAAGAACAGATAGCACACTTGACTATAAAATATCTATTCCCCAACAACTCGGTTGGTGAATCTGTCAGGTCAAATATTATTTCAATGTTAATTGTACTTTCTATAAATAGATCAAGTTTTGTGTAAGTGCAACTTCTTACATAAATAGTTAACAGAAGGTTCCACTCTGTATTAATTTAATTAAGTAAATTCATAATTTGCTTAATCATTCAGACTTATTTCAATAACTAACCTTAAAATCAGCATATTAATTACTTGTTTAACTCAATAGTTAGTGGAATGGTTAGTGCAGGATTGGATGGTGGAAGAACAATAATAATGATTAAAACTAAAGGACACATGAAATATTTGAAGTACTCACACCTTTTATCCTTGAACAAAGTGCATAAAGTTGTAGAATATAGTTTCTTGTTGTCACTAAAATAAGCAAAGAAAGTAGACCAAATATCCCAAATTTTTTATAGTTTCCTTGATGGGTCTATAATTTATTATATTAAATTCAGAATGTCTTTGGTTGAGTGTGAGTTTTAACATGTGGGGAGGCAGAACTTGTTTAATCCTAAATTGCCTGCAACATTGTAAGTACTTTTGGAATTTTCCTTCATTGTCTTCCATCTTACCTCATTAAGCAATTTCACCAAAATCTCATGTCCCTTTTCACATTTATGATTGTCATTTCCAACAAAGACCTTCACAAGCATTATAATTTCCCAGCATAATATCATGTTAATTAACAACTTTCTTTGTGTTTCCGAAATTAAAAAAAAAAAAATTCTTGTTTTTTCACGACAATGGTGTCTTTTTCTTTCTTTGTTTTAGTATTATTATTATTATAATTATAACAAAAACGACACAATATTAAAACATATGATTCTCCTACTTTACCTCTTCATTATCAAGAAAATGCAAAAGCACTGGAGAAATCTTATCACGTGTGTGTGAAGTGTGAAGATGTGAAGAGTGAGAAGGATCTTGGTATCTGAGACACTTGTCCTAATTTTCATAAGAATCTGCATCTGGGAAGTTCAGAGACAGGCAGAAGAAAATGGGAACAGGGGAGGTTGGAGGAGCTTCTGCAGATTCACATCACCGTGACTCTGACATAGAACTCATTGGCGGTGAAAGGGTACCTCACAGTGGACCACTGAACAAAAGGGTAGGCAGAAGAAGTGCCAAGTTGAGCAACGCTTCAGCTTCCACTTCCGGCTCTGACGTTGGCCACAGTATCTCCCAGGAACAAGATGAAGGAGACTACGTTGAGGTCACTATGGATATCAAAGGAGACTCTGTGGCTCTTCACAGTGTTATACCCGTTGCAGGGAGCAGCGATCAGGGGGAAGATGAGAAACTGGTTTTGCTTGGTAAAGGCATGGAGAAGAAAAGGTCCTTTGGTGCTTCTGTTGTGAGAAGTGCTTCCATTCGCATACAGCAAGTGTCGCAGGAGCTGAAGCGTTTGGCTTCCTCGTCCAAGCAAGCTGCAACTGCGAGAGTGCACTATGACAGGACCAAATCTGCAGCTTCTCACGCTCTCAAGGGACTCAAGTTTATCAGCAAGACTGATGGGGGTGCAGGGTGGATTGAGGTTGAAAAGCAATTTGATGCTCTCACTGCTTCTACTAATGGGTACCTGCATCGCTCTCTCTTTGCCAAGTGCATAGGTATATATGTGTTTTTCGAGAAATTATTACATGGGTCAGAAGAACTTTCATGGTCACTAACATATCACATAGAGAATTGCAGTGATCATGGAATTTGGTGATTGAGGATGGTTAATAATTTCTCATGTTTTGATCTCAGGGATGAACAAGGAATCAGAGGCTTTTGCAGGGGAGGTCTTTGATGCACTCTCTAGGAGGAGGGAAATTCAGAGTGATTCTATTAATAAGGTCCAGTTGAAGGACTTTTGGGACCAGATTTCTGACCAGAGTTTTGATTCTAGGCTCAGGACATTCTTTGACATGTAAGGCGATGTTTGGTTTTTAGTTTCTTTCAGAAAGTATAGTTGAAAAAGCCTTTTGTTCTGTTTTCGATTGGGTCTGATTGTAAACGAAGTCTTGCTTTAAATTTTCCCTTTAAAACTGAGTTTGAAATGAAAGAAAAGAGACGGTTGGTTTTGGAAACTGAATTTGTAAAATGGAGTTCATAAAAAAGTTTATAGACTTAAATCCAAGCACACACTTATTCTTTGCTTTTTCTGATGCATATAAAGTGTAAATGAAAGAGTATGCGGCGAATTCCGAAGCGTGTTACCAAGTTTAATTTGTAATGCAGGGTTGATAAAGATGCGGATGGGAGAATCACAGAGGAAGAAATTAAAGAGGTATGGAATCATAAATTCACCACTAAGGAATTAAAGTATTGTCACTTTTTAGTCTCATCAACTGACAGAATCGTTAACATAGTTTTATGGGAAACTTTTTCTGATTGATATTTTGTTCCCTTCGGAATAAGATTTTCCTTGATTGTGTGATTTATTCTGTTTTCAGATTATCTACCTTAGTGCCACTACCAACAAACTCGCAAACATACAGAAGCAGGCAGAGGAATATGCAGCTTTGATTATGGAGGAACTTGACCCTGATGACACAGGATTCATCATGGTAATCACATAAGCCAAAAATAGGAATCAAAATATATTCACTGCTATATATTCTCATTGTAGCCACATTTATTTTGTCATATGATGATTGTTACTGGGAAAACAGGTAAACGACCTAGAGATGCTCTTGTTGCATGGACCGACACATTCTACGAGAGGAGATAGCAAGTACCTGAGTCAAATGCTAAGCTTAAAGCTTAAGCCCATACATGAAGAAAATCCTATTAGGAGATGGTATACAAACACCATGTACTTCCTGGAGGACAATTGGCAGAGAACTTGGGTATTGGTATTGTGGATTGGTGTGATGTTAGGTCTATTTGCCTACAAATTTGTGCAGTATAGGAGAAGAGATGCATATATGGTGATGGGCCATTGTGTGTGCATGGCCAAAGGTGCTGCTGAGACACTTAAATTGAACATGGCTATTATCTTGTTACCGGTTTGCCGAAACACCATCACTTGGCTCAGGAACAAGACCAAACTTGGCATTATGGTTCCTTTTGATGACAACCTCAACTTCCACAAGGTAATGTTTATTTCCGGTTGTTCATTTGAGAATTGAGAGTGACTAAAAGAGAACATATATACTATGTTCAAATGCTTGTTGGGACTTAGAAGCTTTCATAAGTCAAAAGCTAAAGAAATTTGTAATAGTGAGCACATGATGAGAGTTTTTTTCTTTCTTTTTTTTTGCAGTTGATAGCTGTGGCAGTAACTGTTGGCGTTGGTATACATGGTATCTATCATCTTGCTTGTGACTTTCCTCGGCTCATTGATGCAAGTAGTGAGAAGTACAAGCTTATGGAACCATTTTTTGGAGAACAACCATCAAGTTATTGGTTTTTTGTCAAATCATGGGAAGGAGTAACAGGGATTATAATGGTTGTTCTAATGGCAATAGCCTTCACTTTAGCTACCCCTTGGTTCAGAAGAGGCAGGGTCAAGCTTCCCAAGCCCCTCGATAATCTCACTGGCTTCAACGCCTTTTGGTACTCACATCATCTCTTTGTCATTGTCTATGCCCTGCTCATTGTGCACGGAATAAAACTTTACTTGACCAAAGAATGGTACAAGAAAACGGTTAGTACCTTTCTTCATTAGAATAAAGAGCTTTTTTACATTCTAAGCATGAAATTTAAAGTAGTTGTTACAAAAATAATAAACTTAAAAATTCTTATTAAATTCCAATTAACATTTTGGGGATATGTTATGTGTTTTGTAGACTTGGATGTATTTGGCTATTCCCATTATTATATACTTCTCGGAAAGATTGACTAGAGCACTCCGATCAAGCATAAAGCCTGTGAGAATATTAAAGGTGTGAAAGAAATATATGTCTGATGGTTAAATATTTTTAGCTAAACTATGAAGTTTGGTTCGTAAAAAGATTCTCAAAATGTATGTCTCACTACATTTTCACTCCCCAATTTAAAGGTGGCTGTTTATCCTGGAAATGTGTTGGCTCTTCATATGTCAAAGCCCCAGGGATTCAGATACAAGAGTGGACAATATATGTTTCTTAATTGTGCCGCTGTATCTCCATTTGAATGGTATGAATTTGAAGAAACATAAGCAACCTTGTCTTCTATATCTAATTTTGTATCTAAGTACCTTCACTAATTTTATGCTCTTATTTTCCAATATCTAAGTTGTTCATAGTTAAACATGGATTATGCTTTCTCAGGCATCCATTTTCTATAACCTCTGCCCCTGGTGATGATTACCTTAGCGTTCATATCAGAACACTTGGAGATTGGACCCGGAGTCTCAAAGTCAAGTTCTCAGAGGTGAATTCAGGTTAATTTTTGTTGGATAGTGTTATTGGGACAACAATTGACACAGCAAAAACTCACTATTCCTAAACACTGTTACAAAAATTCTTTGTCGGTGCAATATAGCTTAAAGTTTTTATATCTATTTATTTACAAGTTTCAAGTGGTGTTTCATTTTCTTTGATTATTTTTTTCTCTGATGAGCTAAGATTGTACATTTTGTGTGTTTCAGTGTTGCCAGCCACCTGACAACGGCAAGAGTGGACTTCTAAGAGCTGATAACTTGCACGGAGATGGAAGTACCAGGTAATTAAGCCAACATATTTAGAAAATAAAATTAGTCTTTTACACTTTATGCATGAATTAAACTCATTCACCTTTATTTCTTAGTCAAACCAAAATAAATAATTTACAGTAAACCGAGACTATGTAAAACTTTTCGTTAAAATCGAAGGCACGACACGCAGTTCCAATTGCGTTTGAAACATTCTTAATGATACGAACTTGTTTGCGTTATCTTGTTTGGATGTCAATAAACAATAAGTGTTGCCGACAACAATCATTGCCCATGCCACCTTCTCACGCGCTTAGACATTTTTGTTATCCAAGTGGCCAAGCAAATAGTTGTTATATATTTTGGACTTTTCTTCGAAAAATTACTATTATTATTTAAATAAAAAAGATGACAAGGACGTTTTGCGAGGATTCTTGTTCTGGCTTGTTTAGGCCTCGTAAGCATTTTATTAATTTTGAGTTGATGAAAGTGTTGATATTCTTAGGACTTGCAAATTGGGATTTCTCCTTGTGCCATGGTGCAAAGATATTCTTAGGACTTATCCTGAATTGTATAGTGACAAAGACGTAGTTTTGATTTTTGTTATGTAGTGGTCTCCCTAAAGTGCTGATTGATGGTCCATATGGAGCGCCAGCCCAAGACTACAAGCAATACGAGGTGGTCTTGCTGGTGGGGCTGGGAATAGGAGCCACCCCAATGATCAGTATTGTGAAGGACATAGTGAACAACATGAAGGCCGAGGAAGAGGAGGAGGGGAGCAAGATGGAGGAGGGTGGTGGGAAATCACCAAGAACAAGCCCACAGAAAAGAAATGGTTTGAGCGAGTTCAACACTAGGAGGGCTTACTTTTATTGGGTGACAAGGGAGCAAGGTTCTTTTGATTGGTTCAAAGGGGTGATGAATGAGGTGGCTGAAGAGGATCAAAAGGGTGTGATTGAACTCCACAACTATTGCACCAGTGTGTATGAAGAGGGTGATGCTCGCTCTGCTCTTATTGCCATGTTACAATCTCTGAACCATGCTAAGAATGGCGTGGACATTGTCTCTGGCACGCGTGTCAAATCCCACTTTGCCAAACCCAATTGGCGCAGTGTCTACAAACGCATTGCTCTTACTCATCCACGGGCTCGTGTTGGTCAGTTTTTTCATTCTTCTGCTTCTTCTGCTTCTTCTGCTCAAGTGCTTTTAACTTTTTTGCATCAAGTTTCATTATAAGCAATGATGTTATGTTACAAAAAACTTGTGTATAATGCAGGGGTATTTTACTGTGGGCCACCAGCGTTAACGAAGGAGCTTGGTCAGTTAGCTTCGGATTTCTCTCGTAACACAACCACAAGATATGATTTCCACAAAGAAAATTTCTAATAAGTGGGATTGTTGGATGCAAAAGGAGAGCGTGTGAAAGTTATTATTCAATCCACGTGTTTGTATGAATCGTAATTAACGACCAAAGGTTGATCATTGGTGTGATAGTAAAATGATTAATATGCGCATAAGCACCACTAACGTTGCACTATTTCATGAATGAAGCTCATCAGAATTTGTCTTGCTGCATCATTAACTCGGTAAAGAGAAGTAGAAGCCTAATTTTAAATGTTCGAATGCTTTTATAGGCTTTTCAGAATCCGTTTTTCCTAAACAAATACTTGTACTCTCTATTGACTTCTCAGAATATATTTTTAATATCGTCCCTTTATATGATCTAATCCATCCATCATGTTTCTCAGAATTAATCGATAACAAATTATTAAATAGTTCCTAGTAGTTTTAAAGAAAAATTCAAATTGACCGATATATTTAGCCGACCATTTTGATAGTTATACTCTATTCCCTCAACCAAGTTTTGAATGTGATCACTACTAAATGTCCTTAATATAAGATTTAGAAAAATAGTTTTAGATAAGAGTTATATAGTTAAAATCACACTTGAATATTTTATTATCGAAGTGAAAAAGATTTTAAATATAAAAATCAATTATTCAAATTTAATTTTAAAATAATTATCATCTTTCTAGAAAACTTCTTTTTTTCTCTAGCCTTTTTAAGGATTGGCATTGAATTTTTGATTGAGATTAGAGCTAGTCTATCTCATAACTGTTGTTTGTTTTCATTTCTGAATATGTCTTTAATTAGAATATTTGCTCTTAATTGTTAGAATATTCACTCTTAATTATTTCACAGATGTTAAGATTTTAATTTGTAGGAGTTATTTCAGTCAGATATTTTTCTTTTCTGCAAACAATATAAATGTAAGCTATTGATGGCTAAAAAAAAAAAGAAGCAATAACAATATTTTATCTTCATATATATCTCCTCCTATTTCCAAAACACAACAATTGGTATCAGAGCTCTTAGTTCTTAGGGTCTGTGTGAGACCACGAGGAGAAAAAAAAGAAACAACAGAGGGAAACCAGTAAGGAACCTTTTTGAGAAAAAAAAATTTCACCCATGGCCGGAAACTTCATGGCAACACCTCCGATTTTTTCCAGAGAAAACTATCAAATATGGTCTGTCAAAATGAAGTCTTACCTAGAAGCGAGTGGTTTGTGGGATGTTGTGATGTCTGAAATCCAACCGCTACAAGAAGATCCAACTGTAGCCCAAATCAGAAATTACAATGATGAAGTAATAAGAAGAGCGAAGGCCAAGACATGTATTCACTCTATTGTTTCTGATGTTGTATTCACTAGAATTATGTCTTGTGAAACAGCTAAAGAAGCTTGGAACACTCTCCAAGAGGCGTTTCAAGGGAATGAAAGAACTCGACAGATGCAAGTTCTCAATCTCAAAAGAGAATTTGAGATATTGAGAATGAAGGAGGTCGAGACCATCAAAGAATATTTTGATAGGCTCTTGGCAGTGGTCAACACGATCCGACTATTACGTGAAGATTTACCTGATAGAAGGATCGTAGAAAAAGTGTTGGTGAGTCTTCCAGAAAGGTTTGAAGTAAAATTCTCATCACTTGAAGATTCAAGAGATCTCACAATGACTTCACTAACAGAGTTGATGAACTCTCTGCAAATCCAAGAGTAGAGAAGATTGTTGAGAAAAGAGTTGTTGAGAGAAGAGTCGAATACTGTTGAAGGAGTTTTTCTAGCAAGGTCACAGTCGAGTTACAAAGCAAAGAAGAAAGGCTGGAAAAATGAGAAGAAAAGTGATGAGGATGAAAATGACGAGAAGGAGAAGTACTCAACATGTCAATACTGCAAGAAAACTAATCATCCACACTGGAAATGTTGGTGGAGACCAGATGTGGTGTGTAGTTCTTGCAATCAAAAGGGTCATATGGAGAAGGTATGCAAAAGAAAGCAACAAGAGGTGCAAATTGCTCAAGAGACTGATGACAAAGAGGAGGACCTTCTTTTTGTGGCGCTTGCTTTGCTACTGACATCACTAATGAAACATGATTGATTGATAGTGGATGCACTCATCACATGACACATGATAAAGACATGTTTGTAAGCTAGACAGAACCCACTCTTCGAAAGTCAGAATTGGGAATGGAGACTATATTGAGGTCAAAGGCATAGGTGACAATATTGTCATTAATGCTGGCTCAGGTACAAAAATAATCTTTGATGTTCTATATGTCCCTAAAATTAATCAAAATTTGCTAAGTGTTGGGCAACTTTTAGAGAAAGGCTATGTTGTTGTGTTCAAAGATAAAACTTGTGAAGCCTTTGATAAAACTGCCATTAAATCGATGTCAATAAAGATGTAAGGCAAAAGCTTCTCGGTAAACTTGCAAACAGATCTTGCTTACTCTTCTGCAGTTAATTCGGGACAGATTTAGCATAAAAGGAAGCAGTCTAGGAAGCCTGCAGTAGAAAAATCGTGGGAAGCTAGTAGTAGAAAATCATGGATTGGATTCTCGTGATGATGTTAAAGTTTCTAAAGAATTGATTGTGAAAGAGATTAAAGGCCTTGATGTTGTTCCAAAAATAACTGAGCAAGAAGGTTCTGATGAAAATGTGGATGATCATCCTGTGAGAGTTAATAGATCCCTCTCTGACATATATCAAAAATGTAATATGGATGTTCTTGAACCTGCTGACCATGAGGAAGCTCTCAATCACCTAAAGTGGGAAAAAGATGAGGAGGAGGAATTGTATATGATTGAGAAGAACAACACTTTTGTTGACATACCTTCAAATAGAAAGGTAATTGTTGTATATGATGGTTCAATTAACAAAAATAAAGCAAAGTTTGTTGGGTATTCTGATATTGATTGGGGTGGTTCCTTGGAAGATATGAAGAGTACTTCAAGATATTGCAAAACTTAAAACCATTTGTTTACCGAGCCACTACCAGTCAGCAAGTTTGAATTCACAAGAAAGAAGATTGGAGTTTACAATTCCAAAATCAAGAAGGAGTGTTGGGAATTTGCTTTTGAAACTGCACATTGATTTGTTTCCGTTTCTGAATATGTCTTTAATTAGAATATTTGCTCTTAATTGTTAGAATATTCACTCTTAATTATTTCATAGACATTAAGATTTTAATTTGTAGGAGTTATTTCAGTCAGATATTTTTCTTTTCTGCAAGCATTATAAATGTAAGCTATTGATGGCTAAAAAAAAAAGAAGCAATACCAATATTTTCTCTTCATACATATCTCTTCCTATTCCCAAAACACAGCAATAACCCCTTTCTTTAGACCACTTTTGAGTTTATCTCAAAGTATGGGAGGGAGATTGTTTGCTTGAGGGGTTTTTGTACCTAGGATGGATCTCTATTAATCCAAGCTCATAAGAGTGTATTTAGATCATTGATCAAGGTTTATGTAAATATTAGGTTTTCTATGGGAACTCTAAGGTGTTGGAGATCTGATTTGGTGTTTAGGAGGCTTAAATAGATAAGGAAAACTAGTTTTACATTTCAATAACACCCTAGGTTAGATGATCTGGATGTTAAGGTAACATGGTCACATTCTCCATTTTCTCTTGCAAGATTGTTTTGTTGGTGAAACAAATTGTTACATGAATTAGTAGATACTAAGAAATTATTATGTGTTTAGAACCAATTGAACATGTTTTGATGATTGGTTGTGAATGTTAAAGTATGATTTGACTATTGATGAAATGGTAATTGTTCCTAGAGGGTGTATATGTATAGATTGATTTAGGACTGATTTAAAAAAAATGATGATTGTTTTATTATTGATATATGTTTTTCTAAGTAAGATACTCTAAATTTGGAGCAAGTGATTCAAACTGGAGTAATAATTTTCACAAACAAGTAAAAAATACTCTGAAAGAGTAGTTTGATTAAGTTAGACCAAATTAAGAATTCTGCAGAATTCTGCAGAATTGTGCAGATTATAGACACTAGCTGGGCAAAATTTGGGAAACTAAAACCCTAAGAGCTTTGGTTGCTAGGCAAACCACTCTAGCGGGATGAATTTGATCCTAGGAGTTTGGTCAATAGGTAAGACAAGCTCTCACTAGGCAAAATTGTTTTATTTAAAATCATGAGAGCTTTGATCATTGGGTAGCCAAATTCACTGAGCGAGTGTAACATCCCAAAATTTGTATGTTAATATATATACATATATATATATATATATATATATATATATATAGAGAGAGAGAGAGAGACAATACAATATTTTTTTAGATACAAACTAATAATCTATTAGAAGCATATATTATTTCTTATACTTTCAAATCATCTAATACAATTTGCAGTTATATAAGTTATCTTCAAACTATAACACTCCTATATAGAAACTAAATGATTAAAGGCTAAAAAAGGAAATAAATAGACGTTGCTTATCATCTATCTTATCGTTTATCGTCTATCATCTATAATCTATTGTATATCAACTATCATGTCATAGTCTATCGCCTATCGTCTGATGTCATAGTCTATCATTTATCATCTGATGTCATAGTAATGTCATTATTAAAATATTCTATATGTACTATTAATCTTTCAAAATGTGACAAATTAGAACGAATGAGTTCTATTGAGAAATAATTTTGTAAGAGAGATAAGTTTCAAAAGATAAATGTATAGTTAATGCTAAAAATAAGGAAGGACTAAGTGGGCTCCACTTCTCATTATTTATTATTGTCACATTAATTTTTATCTCACCACTTATACAAGTCTTCATCGATAAGGATATACCGGGTGACGTGCTTTGGAAGGGTTTTGTTTTGTGTACCTTCTCCTTTACTCAGAGTCCTCAGGCCTCCTAAAATGGGTGTTCTCCAATCAACCTCGATTATTTCAACATTCATGCATTCGGTAGTGGATATTGTTTGTTGGTTCAAGACTAGCTTAATCCACGGGTATTCGGCCGACTCTGAGCTCTTCGGTTCGGGATGTTGCTCTTTTCTTTTAGTTCAGTCTTCGGTCCTGGAAGTATTTTGTCGCTCAAGTTAATTAACGGTCCAAGTATTATAAGGTATTTTAGATTAGAGTAACAGTACCTTATGTCCTGAGACTATCATTTTATTTATAGATTTCTAAATGAGCTTTTTAGTAAGTGGGCCAGAGGTCCAAATTATCATGGACCTCATATCTATCTTCTTTTGTATGCTTTAGATGATAATCGTCACGTGTCTGCTGTCAGTGACACGTAATTAGAAAGATTTCTTGTATCTACCAAGATGTCAAGATCTCGGTCGGCTTCTGAAATCATATCGTTGAACGGCTGAGTAGTTGGTCAGCCTAATAATATAATTATGGATTGGATTGGTCGGCCCATCAGCCTTATAGTACAATTTTGAATGTATGTTGATTTTTCATGGATTTAGGGATTGATTAATCTATATATTATGAGAATGGAGTCTTGAAAGTGATTAATTAATTTGCAAATGACTATGATCTGGAATTGATTTAAAAAGTACCTAAATAATAGAAACTTCCATATTGATTTTCATGATTGATTTTGAGATGAAAGAAATTCTTGAAGAAAACTTGTTGATAGTTTGATGTAAAATGATGGTTTGAAGAATGTAACTGACTTTGAAATAAGAAAATTGAAAGTTTTTGACTGGTGAGTAAATGAAGTAGGTGTTCTGAATTATGCAGTAGAGTCTGTCAGTAAAGAATTAAACTTAATGCTAGGTATAACAGCAAATCTACATATTAGATACAAAACTATACTCAAGTGCTGCTCTTGGAATTCAAGAAGGAAACAAACCAAGCTTCAAATTTGGACATCAAGGATGAGCCTACTCTAATTTCAATGAATTACATTTATTTCGGTTGACCATGGGTTCAAGAACAAAAGCGAGATATCCACTACTGATGTTATAACTATGGAACACTAAATAACTATAACAGAGGATGTGAAGGTAGAAAGCTGCTACTAACAGACATGAGTAGAAGTTGTGAAGAAGATAAACACTACTTTAAACTTGCGAGAGGACTTGTTACTCCTTCTTGTCGATGATATCTTTTACGTACTGTTCATGTTTTTAATTTTTTATATATAAAAGAATTGTAAACAGTTTTGTACAAGATTTGAAATCTTCTTCAAATATTCTATTTTGTTTATTTTACTTTTTACTGATAGAAAAAATAAGAGAGGATGTGAAGATTAAATAATCTCACCTCTTAAAAAGTTTCCTTGTTTAATATTAAACATGTACCAGATTATTCTAACTAAAGGTTTTTGCACGTGGTATTTGACAACGGATTCAACTTCTTAGACTTTAACTTCTTAGACTTTAGATTAATCCCTAAAGTGTAATGACAAGTCATTTTGTATATTTTAGTTTTAATAAATGATAATAGTCATTTTCATTTCATGATAGTGGAGTTCTATTCAACTTTGATGTTATCTTTTTTTAATTAAGAAAAATGATACTGTGATAATTTATTAATATATTACATTGAAATTTTAACTATTTTATCTATTTTTTAATTAAATTATTAATATATTATTATATTATTAAAATAAAAGTTTTCAAATTGTTGTTTAATTTTAATAAGTGATCAAACTATCTTTAGAGACAGCCAATGAATCATTTTGCTTGGATGATATCCACTTTCAAATAAAAATTTGTCCACCTTTTGATATGATAATATTTTTTATTAATGGCATACATTTAAAAGTCAATTGTTAAGAAACCGACTGTTTACATATTCAACAAGTTACTTAGTTTCTTTAATCATAATCAATAGTTAGTAGAAAACCAAAATACTGAAGCTGTAATCATAATTATCTGTCTTAATTTTATACACGAAATTATCCATACTTCTATTCTTCAGAATAATGGTAAACCTTTTTGTATATAAATGAATAGAAATAGCAAAGAATTGTCAAGCATCTCCCCCAATCAAAAGAGTAACATACAAAAAGTTAAATGATTCAATTATTATATAATAAAAATTTACAGTATTAAAAATCTTATATTATTTTAAAATATAATCTAAATTATAATATATAGTTAAGTACCAACCTCATATTATAAATTAGTTTTATAATATTAAAGTAAATTTAAAATTTTTATTTTCTAATATAGTATCATAATTTATTTTAATAAATTTATTAATTTATTTTAATAAATTTATTAATTTATTTTAATAAATTTAATAATTTATTTTAATAAATTTATTAATTTATTTTAATAAATTTATTAATTTATTATGTCACTTACATAAATATATGTTCACGTATAAATATATGGTGTAATATATAATCAGATGTTTAATATGTTCACGTATAAAAATCTCCTATCTATCTTCTAAAAATATAAAAAGTTATATATTTTAGAAATTATCATTTTACCATATAAATAAATATATTTATACATTCCCCTTGATCCTTATCCCCTCTCGTATAGGTGTAAGAAAATTCTTAGTAATTTTGTCACGAGAATTATTAAAACACACTTTAGTGGTTTCTATAGGTCAAATAAAATAATCATTTACCTACCAATTTAGAACATAGGGATATATCTTAGGTAAAAAATTAAGAAAGTGGGGACTGAAGAACACTTTCTTAGAATCTCACAATTACTATTTTTTAAACTTAGTAGTCTTCTGTGTTCCATATAATGGAGATTTCACGTAGTTGTGTGACCTTACTCCTTTTTGCTGTTTCCGGAATGAATTGAAGTTCTTTTCATTTATTAAAGGGAAAATAAGTATTGAAAATTTTCAAAAAAAATAATAAAAACAATACATCAGGACTAATAAAGATAATTATATTAATTAATATTAAATAAAAATGGTAAAATTTAAATTTATTTTAAAAATGGTTACACAATTAAATTCTTTAAATGATAATTGTATTTAGTGAAATTACTTGTAATTCAAAGAATTACATACATACATACATATATATATATATATATACTAAAGTTAAATCACAGCTTTATTTTTCTTTAATTTATATTCCTAATTTAGTTCGTCTATCTTCTTTTCATTATTTTAATATTGTATTTTATAAAATTCGTAATTTTTTAATCCAATTTTATATTTTGTATGTACTTGTTTTATTTTGGATTGAATTATAATTTAACTTATCCATTTCAGTTACCATAAAAAATAATTTAATTAATTAAAATATAAAAATGAAAAACGTATGTAAGCTAAAAAAAATAATCGAAATAGAGGATTTTCTCAAATATAGAAATTAAAATTGAAAAAAACTAAAATTACATATAAAATAAAAAATATTGTTTTATCATTATTTCGAATCTCACTTAAATGGGTAAAACAAAAAGATACATCCAAGAACATTTAGGTAAATAGATATTTATGAACTTAAATCCATCGAATTCAATTCAAACTTTTGGAGATATGATTTTGAGTGATTGGTTCAAATTCAACCACTCAAACTTATTGTTCATTAGAGTATTGAACTTTCGTGTTGAACTCATTAATCTAATACAACTCATGTATTATATAATATATTTTTAAGTTAAATTTAATAAAGATATATCGCATAAAAAATGGAGAAAATTCATATATATTAAACATTTTTTTCCTAATATTTTTGCCTAAACAAACATTCCTTAGAGCTTCTTTAACACGATAGAGTCCCTTTTCTCTTTCATTTATGGTTTTTATTAAAAAGGAAAATATTCTTTTTTGTAGGAACTTTTTTTATAGACAAGTAGTTCTTATACAGTGTTGCTATAAAGGTCATAACTTTTTTTTCTGTAAATTAGAAATTGATTTCAAAATCCAACGTACACACGTTCTAATCTTTCATTTTAGAATTTAATGCTATTTTTAATGATTGAATAGTTCAGAGAACTGACAACACATCTATCTAAGTTGGAATTATTTTCACTTCTCACAACTTATAAATGAAGAAGACAGTGAATGCCAGCAAGTTCTTCCGCGTAGAGATTAAACCGTACATTAAATTATTTCATATAAAAGAAATAGTAATAACTTTTTTTTTTCATCATAAAGCTCTCCAAAAACATTTATTTTTTCTTTCAAAAATTAAACTTTACAACTCTTACCCCTAGACACAAAGCAAAGAGATTCAAAGACTCATTCTTGGACGAACCAAAGAATCTTGATGCCCAAAGAAAAGCATAGCACATAACTTTCAATGTACACAACTTCTTGTACTTCAGATTTTCACCGATCTCAATTCCATAGAATCAATTTTCAAAGTGAAATCTAAACATAATTAAGATTCACAAGATGGTTTGAATTAAGAACACAACATTGTGCAACTGAGTCACAAAACAACCTCAGACACCAGTAATACATGAAAACAATCTCTGACTCCTAAACCTTACAAGTTTGTTTGAAGAGGTGGAAACAACACCTGTTCTCATCTGGGGGGAATGAAAACCATTACCAAAGTCTCCAACAGAGTTATGTCGGCGGTGAGAAATTCTGTGATCTTCATGATGATGGTGAAACACTTTGTGGGGTGCTGTCTGATTCCGAAGGGTATGGTCCTGAGTTTGAGGGTACATCTCAGCCATGCTGATGTTGTAGCCGAGAGCAGATCCTGATGAAAGACACTCGTATTGGCTTCGAGTTTTGCTTCTCTTGATTGCTTTGTAAACCAGAGGCAGAAGACCCTCCATAATAAGATTGAGTTTTTTTTTTTTGTTTTTTCCTTTTTCTTCACTGATATGAGGAAATGAAATGGTAATAAAAGAAGGGAATGGAGATATAAAGAGAGTGTGGTGGGTTTTGGTTTGAGGAACCAGGAAGTTGCTTGGGGTAGGTGGCTTTCCATTTTTAATTATTCTGAATATGAAGGACAAAATTTATGGACATGTCATAAGGTGTTTGACTTTTGACCAGTTAAACATGAGTGGTAGGCTTCTGATATAGATCTACTGAGTCATCCATTTGTCTTCTAGAGAACTTATTTAATACCACTACTTGATTCTGTGTGTGAATAAATTAACTTTTATGATTGGTGTTGTAAAATTCATCATTGTTGTAATTGAAATATGATTTCAACAACATTCTCTATTTCATATGAAAATGATTGTGTTTAGCAGAGTTTATCTCTCATCTTTAAGTATAACTTCACTTTCTCTTTTTCTTAAGGGTTAGGTTTGTTTAATAAAAGTTTGTCTCTTTTTATTTGTTATTTTTAAATTTTAAGATGATCTAGTTTTTCTTTTTCATTTATATATTTAATTTATTAATATGGAGTGAGACAAAATTAATTACGATAATAGAGAGAATACAATGATAAATATATTGAAATAAAAAAGTTGAAAATAGGATTATCACACTCATTATGCTTAAAACAAAGACTTTTTCTTAATTGGTCCTTTTGAGTGTTGAGCATAATTTAATATCACAATAAATTCTGGCACTTATCCTAAAGGTTGAATAAACTTACCCATAAACAATTTTTAAAAACTGATATGAAAAGATAAACGTTTCGGCAACCCAAATAGGAGTTTTGCCCTAACGACTTTTCTTAGCTTAGCTTTAATAATTATTATATTTAACCTGTCTAGATAAATATTTACAACCTTCTTGTGCCTTTTAGAATAAATCATCATCTTAAATTTGAACAAAAAATAAAACGAAATTAGCTTTATCAATAAAAAAACGGTGATACTAATTTAATTTATAAAACCATGTAAGCATTTAGTATCATCCGTTTAGTCTTTTAAGAAAAGTATATCGAATTAGTTCTTCAATAATAAAATTTAACGTGGATCTTCACTATATGAAACTGGCATTAATTTAGTCCATGATAATAAAAATAATACTAATTTTGGTGTTTTAATCGTGTTGATTGGTGGTTTGATCCAATTTTAAAAACATCTAAGACTCTTCTAGTCAAATATATGAAAATATTGAAAAAAAATTGAAACGCCCACTTTTTTTTAGTAATATTCCTTCTTAAACTAACACAAAACCATGGAAGAATGTAACCGTGCTATTTTCATAATTTTTTTTTATTCCATTTCCCTTATTCTAGACAAAATTTGTTAGGTTAAGTTTGACAAAAGATTCAACTCGAATCGCCATCATAATAAATTTAAACCAAAAAGAAATACATATCCCCTGTGATTTTTATGGGAGGATAAAGAAGCTCTAATGGTAAAAGTAAAAGTATATTTATTTGTTTTACTTATATATAATTAGTTTTAGGGTTTACCACAAGCATAGTGAGGAAGTGATTATGCAAGAAATTGACTTTTTATGCAACCACCAACTCTTCGGATGATGACAAATTGAAGATGAGAGGACAGATAACCACATAAGCAATTGATTAACCACGTCCACAATCCATAGCACAAAACTAAAAATTAATATATTAACCCTGTGGGCATGGTTCACGGTATTCAATAATATATATAAATATTGATGTGCTTTGTTTAAAAACAAAATAGAAATAAAGTAATTCATATTTTATTAAAATTAAAACATCAATCCATTTATAATTATAGAAAAGTAAAACTGGAGTATTTTATACGGAGAAAGTAATAGAAGCCTAATAATTTATGTTTGGGAAGGATCTTGTCTCTTTTCCCATTATATGCATGCAGAAAAACAAAAAGGCAAATGGAAACATTAACCAAAATCAAACAACAAAGGGGATCCCATAAAATTAATATTCAAAACTACATAAAATGATGTTTTAGGTGATACATTTAGAGTGGCATAAGATAAAGTTAACCAAGTGTATCATGTAACATGTACTATAAAACAAGTAGAATGTACCTATAGCAGAAATTCTAAAAAAAGAAAGAAAAATTCATAGGTAAATCAAAATTAATTACAGATTACCGACAACAAATATTCTGTAGGTGGGACTTTCTAGAAGCAACCACCCCACTTGATTTAAACCCATAAACCTAAAACCCCAAAAGGTTGTTGTTTTGATTTGCGATCATGAGGATCTAAGAGTCATTTTCACTAAGCAAAATTTCAAGTTCTCTAATCACCTGGGTTGCAAACACACTGAATCCTATATAAAATATCAGAATCATTAATCATATCAATAAAGTTAGACTAAATACTACTTAAGGACTATGAATTGGAAACTTGAAAATATATTATTTAGAATAAAGTGTAATGAAGAGAACTAACTCTTATCTAATTATATAAAAGAATATCAGTACCTTTGATGCTAAATTTTCGATAATAGTCATTGTAAATGTCTCCTTGGAATGAACGTTTGAATTCTTCAAGCCACTACGAACACTCTCACGACCAGTTGGATGCAAAGTCACGCAGATTGTGGATGAGAATGATGCTTGATTTTGTGATTATTAGGTTTACAAATTTTGGAACGACGGTTAGAGTTTGGTTGCAGTGTTTGGGAACGAAAGGTGTTGAGTCTTCCTTAGGAAGCTTTTAGGGAAGTGGGAACGAAAACATGTTGAAAATTTGGGAACAAAAAAGTTTTCGGGATTCAGAGTTCTTTGTCAATATACTTTTGCATATTATTATTTTTTTTCTGTTAAGACAAAAACGTGTAGATAAAATGATTATGGATAAATTAATCAACAAATATCTTAAATAATTATTATTAATATTTTTATTAATGTTATTGAAAATTTATAACTATAAAAAAAAACTGAATTTATTTAAATTCAACATTAATAACAAATTATTATCTACGGTAAATTCAACATTACTTACAGATTATTTATCTACAGATTTATATTTGTAAGTAAATTCAGCATAACTTACAAATTATTATCCATAAAGCTGTATCTGTAATTAAATTTAACATTAAATATAAATTATTACCCACTAATCTATATCTGTAGGTAAATTCAACATAATATGAAATTATTACCTAAAAAATTATATTTTTATTGATATTACTTATAATTTAATTAATAATATTAATATTATTGTTATTATTCATATTAATATTATTAATATTTTTATTAATTTTATTAATATTATGAGAATATTATTCATATTTTAATATGTTATTAAAATTATTATTACTCTCAAATATTATTATTTTTAATATTTTCTTTAGTATTATTATTAGGAATATTAATATTATGTTTATTGTTATTATTAATTTAATATTAATATTTTTATTACATTATTATTAATATTAATAGTAATAATAATAACAATATATATTAATGATATTATTAGTATTACTTATATTATATTACTTATTTTATTATTAATAATATTAATATTATTTATGTTAATATTATTATGATTAATATTTTAATATTATCCACGGACACAGGTTTCTCGATATTACCTACAAACATAAATTCGTAAGTATTACTTACAGATATATTTTGTAGGTATTACCTATATAAATAGGTCCGTAGGTATTATCTACGACCTATGTCTATGGGTATACCTATGGACCTATGTATGTAATATCTATGAACTTATATTTGTGGTCAAAACTACTACTAATAATAATATTATATATTGTTAATGATATTCATATTAATTTATTAATAATAACATTATTAAAGGTTAATATTAATTTATTAATAATAACATTATTAATTTTTTTATATATTAATATTAATAGCATTTCTAATATTTTTATTAATATTATTAAATTTATTAATATTAATATTATTATTATCATTGGTATTATTAATTTTATATTTATCATTATTATTATTATTAGTGTTAATATTATTACTTTTATTATTTGTTAATTATAATATTATTAAAAATATTATTATTATTATTATAAATATTATATTTTTTAAATTATTCATGTTGTTTTTAATATTTTTAGTTTCTTAATATTATTAATATTTATATTACAAAATAATATTATTAATTATATTAATGTTATTATTAATTCTTTTGTTGTTATTAACATTAATAACATTATTATTATTTATATTAGTAGTATTATTATATATATATATTTTTTAATATGTTGATTATTATTACTACTTCTATTAAAATCATTTATATTTATGTTAATAATATTTTTAATATTACTGATATTTTTATTAACATTATTTATATTTATATGAAAAATATTTCTAATATTTCTAATACTTTATTTGTATTATATTCAGTTATATTGAAAATTATTATTATTATTATTATAATAGTTATCAGTATTATTATTACTATTAATGTTTAGATTATTATTAATATTAATATTATTGTTATAAATATTATTAACATTGTTTTTCAGCAATATTATAAGCACTATTATTAATATTATAGTTATTATTGTTAATAAAACTAAAAATAGTATTAATAATAATAATATTATTATTAGCAATAATAATAAATTTATATTGTTATTAGTGTTATATCATTAGTAATAATATTATTAATACTATATTTTTTTATATTACTAAAATTGTTTTTTAATATTATTAATTATTTAATTTGTATTATTAATATTTATATTACAAATATTTTTAATTTTATTTTTAATAATATTAATTTATGATTTTTTATTATTGTTATATTTATATTTATAAGAAAATATTTTAAATATTAATAATAGATTTATTAAAATTATTTATATTTATATTAAAATACTTTTAATGTCATTATTAATAATATTATTTTTATTTTTATTATTATTAATATTATTAAAAATATTAATATTTTAAATTTTATTAGTATTATTATTATTATGAATCTTATTAATATTATTTTTATCATTATTATTAATATTATTTATATTATTGTTAATAATATTATTTTTTTATAAAAATAAAAAATATTAATAATAATAATAATAATAACAATAATTTTATTAATAATATTAATAACTATAATTATAATAAAAATAATAATAATCATAATATGATCACTTTGTTTGTGTGGTGCATGGTTAAAGGTTCTTTTCTACATTCAAGGATCCTAGGTTCAATTTCTCCTTATTATTAGTAATCATAAAAATAATATTCATAATAACATTACAAATAATCCTAAATAAAAACGATAATATAATAAATAATATAAATAATAAGACAAGTAGATTAGTGGGTAATCCACTTTTTGTAGTCACTACTTATGGATATAAATAATAAGACAAATAGATTTTGATCCTTCAGTAATTTGTAGGTAATGTGTGATTACTTATGGATTTTTGTCAAGAAAAATTCAAATTTAAGTTCTATTAATTACATGTTATAACCACTATAAGTTTTTTCAGATATTATTATGATTATAATTATTTTTATTATTATCATTATTGTTATTATTATTTTTATTATTATTGTTAGTTTTCTTATTATTATATATTATTATTATAATTATAACTATATTTATTATTATTGTTATTATTATTATTATTATAATAATTCAATTTATTGATAGATTTTTGTCGTAAATCAATTAACATATATTTATCAATAGATTGGTAATTATCAATGGATTTTATTTATGGATAATTTGACAATGAATTTATTGACAGATAAAATTTATTGATAAATTGATTGTTAAATTATTTATCAGTAAAATTCGTTGATAAATTTAATATTAATTAATCCATTGTAAAATTTGTTGATAATGATATTTTATCAAAAGATACATATCTGTCAGTAATTCGAAAAATACTATAAAAAAAGCTACATTACTCACAAGAGTCTTATCGACAAAATTTTATTCGTATGTAAAATTTTATTACCGACAGATTGCATCCGTCATTAATTATTGACAGATTTACTGATGAATTTAATCCGTCACTAACTACTGATAAAATCTGTCAATAAACCTGTTTGTGAATTAATGAGTAATCCATCTAACACCTACATGTTTGGGTTGATTATGATGATCCGTTCATGAACTTATGTGATAGTGATGGAACATTATAAATAATTATTATTATAAAAATTATAAAATAATAATAATAATTAAAATAAAATTATAAAATAATAATAATTTAACTTTTATTTTAAAATAATTAATAATCTTATATTTTTATTAATTAAAAAATAATAATTTATTAATCACAATTAATAAATAATTATAATTAATTTTAAATATAGTTTTATCTACTAAAAAATTATTTAATCAATCACACATTTATCATTTACAAACTTTTATAAATTTTTCTTTCATTTTTGATCTGTTATTCCAAATTCCAAACACAAATATTTTGCGTTTACTTTTCACCTTAAATATACTCTTTTCTACTCTCATGCTCACTAACTTGCTTTCGTAGATTTCATTATGTTCTTCTTAATCTTATTTATAGATGATGAAAATCTATTTTCTTTTCTTAATCTAATTTATAGATATTGAAATCACCATATATAATTCGTATTTTTTTTTTAGTTATGGTGTCATTAGAGTAATCACCTTATTTTAATTTTTATTAGTTGTGAATCACCTAAAAAATAAAAATAAATAAAGAAAATACTAAAAGATAGATAATAACATCTTTTCCAAAAGTCATGGAATTTCGCCACATGTTTCAATCTTGTTTTCAAATTTGTTCATAAGTGGTGTTGTGGAAAACATGAAAAAGATATATACGAAGAGATAAGTGGGAAAATAATAAAGACAAATATAGATAAATATACATAACAACAAACAATTACAAAACTAACAATTAAAGCTACTTAACAATTATATCTATTGTCTTCACCACTTTTTAATTTAAAGTATAATGTCCCAATGGGCAAAGCCTTCCAATCAAAACCACCTCTTTTTAAAAGGGTTCTATTATTCTATATGCCCCTACCTGATGCATCTCATGATATAACTTTTATCTTTTCATAATAAGCTATTTGGTCATACATAGGCACCACTGAATCATGAGAAAGTGTAAAAACGACGATCAGATAAAGCCCATGGTGGCTGGCATAAGGCTTGCAAACGCCGGTGCCTGCTACCTTAACAAACATTAAAAAATGTGTTATTTCTTCAAAAGTTCTAGAAAAGTTTTCTAATCAATTATCCCTAGTTTTAACACAGCTTGATGGTTTTGAATGATACCCTTTGGAGTTGGTGTAGCTTAACTAAAACTATTACCAAAGTGTTTATTTCAGTCACTTGCTTTTTAATATAATAAAAAATAAAGGATGTTGTAAAAAATAACATTCTGCATATTCTACATATAAGAACTAGTTCAAGACTTTACAGGGGGTTAGCTTATAAAACAGAAAACATATTATACATATTCCACATGATACAACAGCTACTATTTTGTGTATGGCTATGGTGGTACTGGAAAAACGTTTATGTGGAGAACATTGTCATGTGCTTTGAGGTCTAAGGGAATGATAGTTTTAAATGTAGCTTCAAGTGGGATTGCTTCTTTGCTACTTTCAGGAGGAAAGACAGCACATTCTAGGTTTTGTATACCTATATTAATAAATGAGGAATCAACTTGCAACATACCTCAGGGAAGTCTTCGTGCAAGGTTATTGATTGAAACCAAATTGATTATATGGGATGAAGCATCGATGATGAATAGATTATGTTTCGAAGCATTTGACAGAACTTTGAGAGATATTATGAAATCTCAAAATGAAGAAAACAGTAAAAAACCATTTGGAGGAAAAGTTGTTGTTTTGGGAGGCGATTTTAGGCAAATCTTGCCTGTTGTCAAAAAAGGATCCAGATATGATATGGTGAAGTCAACAATTAACTACTCTAATCTATGGAAAAATTGCAAAGTTTTAAAACTTAACAGGAACATGAGGTTAAGTACAACAACATGTGTTCAGACAGCCACAAGTATCAAAGAATTTGCTGATTGGATTATGAAAATAGGTAATGGTGAAACAAATCTAGATGAAAATGGCGAGGGAATTATACATATACCAAAAGATTTGTTAGTAAAAAAAAGCGTCTCACCTTTGCTAGCATTAGTTCACTTTGTCTATCCTCAAAATGTCTTAAATAGCATATGTCAAACACTTTTTGATAATACAACAATACTATGTCCAACAATTGAAGCTGTAGAGGAAGTTAATGATTTTATTCTATCTTTAATAGATGGTGAAGAAAGAACGTATCTCAGCTCAGATACACCTTGCCAATTTGATGAAGACAATGACATCCAAAGTGAATGGTTCACTTCTGAATTCTTGAACGATATTAAATGTTTTGGAATACCAAATCATAAGATCAAGTTGAAAGTTGGTGTTCCTATCATGCTTTTGAGAAATATTGATCAACCAAATGGTCTTTGTAATGGGACAAGATTGCAAGTTAATCATCTTTCCAAGAACATTATTTCTTGCACAGTGATAACAGGAAAAAACATTGGTGAGAAGATATTTATCCCGAGAATGAATTTGATTCCATCTGATTCTGGGTTGCCTTTTAAATTTCAAAGAAGACAATTCCCAATATCTTTATGTTTTGCAATGACAATCAATAAGAGCCAAGGTCAATCACTTTCCAAAGTTGGATTATATCTTCCACGTCCGGTTTTCACACATGGCCAACTATATGTTGCTGTTTCAAGGGTAAAAACAAAGACAGGATTGAGAATACTTATTTTGGATGAAGATGGAAATGTGTTAGACAACACAAAAAATGTTGTGTACAAAGAAATATTTCGAAACTTTTAATACATATCCTAAAAATGTTGTGTAGAAAGAAATATTTCAAAACCTTTAATACATATCCTTTACTTATTATTATGTCTGTTATTTATATTATTTTTGTATAGGTTTCTGAAAACAGTTCCAATGCATTAAAATACGTCGACAAATGCTCATTTATTACTAATAAATAACTCCAGCAGTGATTGATTTTTGATGGGACAACTGCCAACTGTAAAGCACTTACTCAAAATTCAAATTCAAATTTTAATTTTTTTTAAATAAAAACTGTATCTATATTTAAATTCTCTATAAAAAGCTTAGTTCCTTGCATTAACAAAACTACACGGTTTGGTTAAATTGAACGTCTGTTTGTTAAGGGATATGTTATTCATGATGTTTATGGTTTATTGATGTTTGAGTCTTCTTTGAAATTTTATTTTTTATGCATTATGATTCTTATATCTTCTCCAACAATCTTGCTTTAGGTTGGCTTTAGGGTGTAGGCTTTAGGAATTTTATAATCACATCTTCATCAGATGATGATTTTGTTGAAATCCCAGTAAAACTACACCTGCGAGATATTTTTTTTCCTTTCATTTGTTATTTTTATATCTTCTCCTTTTTTGTTCTGTTATATCTTTTTTTGGATATTTTTTATGTAGTCCGACAGTGGCAAACCAGAATAATTAAAGGCTTCCATTTGCGAGTCTTATATATTCTCCTCGCTTCACGTTGGATGCTTGCCAGAGAGCAGTTCAAATGTGCCACGAATATAGCTTCGACAAATGGAAGAGCCTAACATCTTTTCCATTCAACATTCGGCTTTCCATGAAATTCAACATATGTGATTGTGGTGCCTCAACAAAGTAACATAGTTGATGATTTACCACTGTTAAGAGTTTATTATTTATTTTGTATTTCTAACTTACTTGATGATTGACAACTGTTTAGAGTTAGTGTTTATTTTGTATTTGTAACATAGTTGTTGATTGACAACTGTTTAGAGTTAGTGTTTATTTTGTATTTGTTTATAGTTGAATGAATAAATAATTTTTGAACACTTCGCAACACGTCGGCTAGAGTGTGATGCACTCAAAGACATACGCGAAACCATACATATACCCTAAAAACAAGTCGACCATAATGTAAACGAATTCATACACGTCGGCAATAATTGACGTACACTTCGGCCAAGCTTAATTTAACAAGTATGAACATGTCGACAAGAGTGTGAATTCACTAAAACAATTTGGCTAGCCTAACTTAGGAATTATAAACACATTGGGGATAATGAAAATGAATTGGAACATGTCGGCCATGCCTCAATGTCGACTTATATACACCTCTGCTAGGGTTCACATGCATTTTAACACATCTACCATTGTTATAAAAAATACGTTACATTTTCAATCAACTAAAACCATGTTGACAAATCCTCACTTAGAAATTATAAACACGTCGGCGATAGTTGAATAAAAAATCTTATTTTACTGTCATGATTTAAAATAAAAAATCTATACACAATTAGATACGTTTTATTGAACAAATTATTAAGTTCCAGCATAGATGAATAAAACATATAAACGAAATTGCTTATAACAAGACAAAGGTTAGACGTACAACTGTAAAAGATAAGTCGCATGCTCTGTAAATGATATTTGCAGGTTTCCATTTTTATGTAAGTATGCCTCAAAGATTTTTTGGACAACAATATTTCTCGTGAACCTGATATTCACCAAAGAGTAAATTTTTTGACTTCGCTTTAGACTGTAGTGCACGAAAAAACCACAACTTTATCTTCTGCAAGTAAAATTCATATGTGAAGTCAAACAATTTAAAGAAAAGTTTATTGCATATTTCATATTAAATTGTATGAGTTGGAAAATTTTAATTTAATAAAATTTATTTTAAATAAAAAAATATACACAATTACATACGTTTTTTTCAACAAAATTAACAACTTCCAGCATACACCAATAAAACTTATAAACGAAATTGCTTATAACAAGAAAAAGGTTTTACTTACAAGTGTAAAAGATAAGTTTGCATGCTCTGTATATTATATTTACAGTTTTCCATTTTTATGTAAGCATGTCTTAAATCTTTTTTGGTCAACAATATTTGTCGTGAACTTAATATTCACAAAAGAGTCAATTTTTTGACTCGCTTTAGATTGCACTGCACGAAAAAAACACAATTTTATCTTCTGCAACCAAAATTCATATCCGAAGTCCAAAAATTTTAAGAAAAGTTTATTGCATGTTTCTGTTTGAAGCAACATAAGAATTAAGAGTGCAAAAAATATTACTTTATATGTTATGTTGAATCGGTTTTGCGTTAAAAAGAAACCTGTGTTACCTTTTTAAATCAATTTGATTGTCATATCTTTATTCACCCTATACATACATATAGTGTTACTTATCCATTATAAACACCTACGTCTTAGAAGCCTTTGTGACAGTTATAATCAATTACGCTATACTTTCATTACATTTTAGAGTAAATTTAATGAGCTGCAAAATTATAATTTAATAAAATTTATTTTAAATAAAAAAGCTATACACAATTAGATACGTTTTGTTGAACAAAAATAATTACTTCCACCATACATGAATAAAGCTTATAAACCAGATTGCTTATAAATCCAAAAAAAGAGTAATAAAAATAACTGTAATAGATAATTTTGCGTCCTTTATAAATAATATTTCTAGGTTTCCATTTTTATGTAAGACTTAAAGGGTTTTTGGTCAACAAAATTTGTCATCAAACTGATATTCACCAAAGAGTCAATTTGTTGACTTCGCTTTAAACTGCACTGCACGAAAAAATCAAACTTGTATCTTCTGCAAATTATTAAGAAAAATAAAGAAGCTTAACACAAAAGCGGAAAAAGATATAATATTAACTTGGTCCAGAGCATCTACCATTATACCTACAATGATTGGCCATACCATTGCTATCCATAATGGAAAAGAA